>Ga0209363_1000659_pt1 | contig 14288 bp, 8 predicted proteins | sample WorMetexBAHAMAS3_FD_187385 | JGI IMG/M metagenome (GOLD analysis project Ga0209363, IMG submission 187385) | Marine gutless worms symbiont microbial communities from Max Planck institute for Marine Microbiology, Germany - Inanidrilus exumae... | ecosystem: Host-associated > Annelida > Digestive... | reverse complement strand
GTATTGGTGCTTATTTTTTAGGTCGACTCTTCGACAGAGTCGACCTAATAAAGCCAGTCTCAAATGTCCGTCCGTACGTATGTGCATATGTACGTCCGTCCGTCCATAAAGAGTTTCTTCGATTTCAATGAAATTTGGCATATGGGTAGAGGTCGACGAATGAAGCACGACGATATGCAGTATGACCCGTTCCAAGGTCAAGGTCACGAGCCCTTCAAAGTTGGAAATCCGGCCGTTTTCAAAAGCTATTTCCTTTGCCATTTACAATGGGAGCTGGCAACTGACCACGAATTCTTGAACTAGGACACAATATCTAAATTGGTTCGGGCTGGATTTTTGATATGTGGCCTAGTTTTTGTGTCACATGACTTTGAAGTTGGCACAAAGGGCTAATTTTTAGTGTATGTTATTACTGCACCTCTGCAGCATTCAGTTATAGGTGCCATTGCCAGAAGTCTGTAGTAGTCAGTCAGTGACTGTCTTTTGCTTAAACGTAACTTTTTAAGTTATACAACTTTTTAAGTTATAAACCAAAGCTTGAACTAGACTCAAAAGTTCCGGTTTAAACTAGTGCTCAGATTTACTTTAGTTTCAAGCCAAGTACAGAATGACCACCCATGTGGAAAAGCGGAAATGTCAAGAAATTTGACAACTGTTCGGGAAATGGCAGGTCATTGACTACTTGTAAGGAATTGTCAGCAAAACTGTTGTCATTTGTTAGCTTAAGTTGGGTTTACACCAGTGTTTAAAAGACTGTTGTGGGCCTTGTATTGCCTTGTTTTAATGATTGTTTTGCTCACTAAATCATTGTGAACATTTCTTCACTTACACGTAACACTGACAGTAATATATACATGATATGGGTCATATATGCATCTTGGTTGTGAGTGCCACAAGGAGTAACAGAAATGACAAGGAATTTTTACAGTGCATGCAGAGTGCTCGCCTTGTAAGTTCCAGACTTTAAAATATTAATTAAATGCTGAGTAAGTAATAAAAGGTACAAACAAAAGGGGTGTAATTATTTCTTTACAGACTGCTGCCGAACTGTTTTAGGTGTTTACTAGGGCTGTACTGAATAGGGGGAAATTACTGTTTGGCCAAATAAGAATAATTGGAGCCATTATTTGGTCCAAATACGAATAGAATACGAATACTTACTATAATGTGATGTCGACATCATTGTGAGCATTATATATTCGTTCAAATTTATTGTCCTTTATTATTACAGACAACAGTCGAGTCAACAAGTTCTCTTTAAGAAAACTAAACATTTGAGATTTTCAACAAACAGACATGTTCATTAGTCAGAGCAAATGTCGCCATTTGAGCTAAGAAGATGTTCACTTTGTAAGCTACAGCCAAGTAAGTCGGACAACTGCACTGAGTAATGGAAATCATACCAACAGTTGAGTACATTTGATGCTCTGGGTTGACATGGTGCAACCAGCTAGAGTATCCTCAGATGGAGACCTAGCAGTAGCCAGGTCCAGATGCTGTGTCTCATGCAGAGAGTGGGAACGACCTGTTATGGTCCACTGCTCAGCTGCAGATGGCAACTCAGCGTGATGCATTGAAGCCTAAACCAGACTTACTTTGCATGGACGAGCTGCCTACACAGCAGAACTGTCGATGCAGTAACTTCCACATCATGCACGTGCCTTGGTAGCATGGCGCTGGCTGCTGCGGCTGCTCATAGTACTGATAGTCCTGTTTACTCTCTCGCAGCAAACTGCCATTCTTGCAGTCAAAGTCCAATAGTATTCGCCCTACTTTTGACGGTATTATTCGGCTGAACATGACTACGTTATTCGGCCTACTATTCAGTCCAAATTAATAGAATACGTATAGAATACACCATACAGTTATAGCGTCTACTGCAAGACAACAGCTTGCAATGCAAGCCAGTAAGATGTAGCTGTGTGTGATGACATTGACTCAGCTGCTGTACTTTGCTGCATGTCTCAGCTCTGTCATTTGACTACTTACAACTAGATGTACACACATGTATGCAATGACTATCGTGTAAATGTTTATCAAATTAAACAATAGCATAAAGGAATATGACGGCAATGACAAAATTCGCTGCTAAGAAATTAAGAGGCCAACTGAAGCAGTTAATAACACAACTTCAGATTTTGTGGTTTAGTGCAAAAGTAACTAATTATCATATGAATGAACTTTATTACAGGCTACCAAGCTGATGTCATGGGCAGCTGCTGGCCGTTACTTAGAACAGTGTTGTTATTGTGACTGACAACCATATGCATTTTATTAATGATAGCCATATTGTGTGTAAACATTTAGTAAACGTTAATAATTTTTGTGTACATGTTTATCAAATTGTGTGTGTACTTAATGCAGAGATCTCATTTAGAGTGTGGCAGTGTCATGGATCTCTGGAGATTATTCCATGTAGTCGTGTTGGTCACGTCTTCCGCCGACAGCATCCGTACACATTTCCAGGCGGAAGTGGAAATGTTTTTGCCAGGTAATGAATGTCCTGTCTTCTGGCATATTGCAGCAGCTTGAGCATTTACTGTGCCATCCATAAGATTAGTGAACATAACAGAAATGACTGTTGTTACCGCGGCTGTTGTGGGAAGCAGTAGTTAAATAATTAAGGAAACGGACTTTTTCCTGCGTGTCCTGGTTTGATTTTCACTGAGATTCATGGCAGTATGAGGAATGGCATCTGGTCAGAACAGTGACAGAACCTCAGAAAAGCTGCATGGGGCTAGTTTTTGTCCACATTTCTGGCATAGGCTTTTTCATTTATAGCTAAACATGGTTTAACCAGTTTCGAATGCCCTCCTTGTTGCCCATTCAACAGTGTTGAGGCACTGAAGGAAACTGAAAGCACTGATGACAAATGGGGACAATCTCCCACTTGCTTCCTCATACTTTATTGATCCACTGCCGGGCTCCCAAGGCAAGTGGCATTGTTTCCAGCTCTCTTCTGTGCCAGTAAGTCCAGTAACCAAATACCGTCACAACTCTTAACATGCAGTGATGTAGTCCTCGAGGCAGATTCCTCGCCTCGAGGCTGCCTCGATGCAGAAAATTTTGATCCCTCACTCTCATGCCAGCTGCCTCGGTATTTCATTGACTTGCTTCAGCCTTGGAAAAACTGTCTCTGCTTCGCCTCGATCTTGACGTCACTGCATCGGTATTGCCTTGTTTGATATGGTTAATGGGTAAGCCACGTAGAACCCAGAGTGATAGTCAGAGTTCAGCCAAGACAAACCCCCATAACTTGAGCATTTGATGCCTTTGCCTTACCTCAACCAGTAAGCTTACTGCTTCAGCCTTGCCTCGCCTCACATCTCAGCTGCCTCGGCTCGTCTTGCCTCACTGAAAGTCCTTACTGCCTCGGCCTTGCCTTGTTCTCGGAAAAATGCCTTGACTACATCACTGGTAACATGTAAACAAACACTTAAGACAAATGGCATATTACGCAGCTGAGATAAAAAGTTAATGTAATGTAGAATGGAATTTTTGCATTGAAAAAATTGTATGGATTGTGTTTAAATAATGCATCCTGAGCTTTTAAATATGGGGCAGTGTGATGAGGTAACCAGTCAACTAGTGCAGTGGCTGTATTGGTAATGTTGGAAGTTTCTTATGTTCTTTAAACGTGGCTTATGTTGTGTGCATAATGCTATATAGAAATACGAAGAGGGCCGCAGAAGTATGGATGGATGACTATAAGCACTTTTACTATGCTGCTGTTCCATCATCTAAAGCCATCCAAACTGGCAGGTATCATTTCTTACCGTCATTTATAAGATTTATTGCATACTTTCATTGTTTTTCATGCAGTTTAACTTAATTGATAAATAGGTTATACAGTTAATGAGAATAATAACAAGTGGTGAAGTAATTTGATGAAAGGCCCCCGTGCACAAATCTTTCAGTCCCTGAAACACTTAAATTCCTGCATTGGAGAATTTCCCCAATTTTGGAACCCCTAAGACAGATGAATCTCAAGCCCGGGCCAGGCCTATGGGCTACAAAGCCTGTGTAGTCCTGTAATGTCCACTATGTAAAGGTGTTGTAGTGGCTGCAGATTGAAGCTATTTCGCTCACATTTTTGTAGGCTTTGGTTTAAGAGACACTGTACGCATGAACAGGTTGATTGGTTTACTGATGTCACTGCTGAGCTTAGCTCGAGTTTTGTGCTCAGCACTGTTCAGCTGTCATTCGTGAGGATTACTGAAAAAGTTGTTAAACGAGGTGAATAATTATTATGAACTGTTAGGAAGAGCTGGCTATTACAACAAGGAACTGTTGATTGTATTTTTGATCTGATGTGGGCAGGTATTGTTGAGGAAATGACTTTATTCATCAAAACCATAGTCTTGACCATGCATTTGACATTAGCATAGCATGCAGTTAGAAATGTAGAGTTTAATTTCAATGTTCCAGTAATCGAACATACTTACCATAAGAGGTTATTTTTCCAAAAAAATGCAAAAATTTCTCCAAAATTTTTAGCATCTTGCAACTTTAGGCTGCCATTACTCTGCAATGATTACAGATTGCTGAAAATTCACTACTAAAATAACCCTCTGTGGGATTTCTAGTTTCTATTTTTACCTTTGGAATCGATTCAATGTCATTCCCCTGGCCAGTACAGTCCGTACATGGAACGTACTCCCAAATCTTTCGGACACATCAGATGCAGGTTGATAACGGCAGATAACGCTGACATCACTCAGTCGCAGGTAGCCAATCACCATCGACTATTGAATTGCATGACACTATACCTCATCAAATGCACGAAGTAAACAGCTTGTGCACAGATAGCCGAGCGGTTAGAGCCAAATACTGTATTGTGGGCATTTCACACAATACAGCCATCTAGTTAATGCTGCCATTTGTTACATATTTACTGCTTAGTTTGATGGTAAAAGAATTTTTGAAAACGGTCGACATTTGGCAAAGTTATGGGCAACAGGATTGTGGCACCTGTTTTTGATTCGCCACTCACCAGTAACTTGTTTTTGGCATCAGCAACAGATCACCAGTGCACAGTGATGTAATACTGGTGAAGCCGTGCATTGGAGGCAGTCCGTCCATGGTTTTGAGAATACTTAGGCTCAGTGGCAATGTGGACTATTGCTTTCTTGATATTTAAGTGACGATTGGTTGGTTGATTTTGGCATTTTACTTTCAGCCTGCGCAGCCGATTGGAGCTCCGAGAAAGGCTGCAGTGCAAGCCATTCAAGTGGTACCTGGAAAACGTCTATCCAGAATTGAAGTAGGTGATCACAAATAACTTAGTTGCTGTCTATAATATTACCTTTTCTGCAGAAAATCACTACGTTTCCTCATTACTGATATTCCCCAAATGACTTTAAACTTTTCTGTTTACACGCTCATATCTGGACACCTTACTGGTTTTAGGTCGACTCCTCCGAGTTGACCTAATAAAGCCGGTCTCAAATGTCCGTCTGTACGTCTGTCCATCCACAGAAACGTTCTTTGATTTCAATGAAATTTGGTATGTATGTAGAGGTCGACAAGTGATGCATGATGGTATGCAGCATGACTCCATCAAAGGTCAAGATCAAGGTCACGAGCCCTTGAAAATCGGAAATTTGGCCATTTTCAAAGGTTATCTCCTCACCATCTATAATGGGGCTGGCAAATGACCACGGATTCTTACATTAGGGTGCAATACCTAAAGCTTATCAGGGCCGGATTTTTTATTTTCATCCTAGTTTTTGTGTCATGTGACTTTGACGTTGGCAGTAAGTAGGAATCGACCATCAATCCCATATGGAGCTAATTTATTTAGATTTTGTTTTAATCTGTTTGTAAACAGTTAACTGTTTATTCTGAGAATTGTTGTCGTGAACCTTCTAGCAATTTCGTTTCTTATGCCACATAATTTTTTGACTGATTGATTCATCTTTCAGTCCATTGGTGTGAAGTGTCTTGTGTTGCCTACAGCGCTATATAATTTGTCTAAATTACATTAATTACATTGGTTTGTTCATGGTTAGCTGTTAAGAACAGTGTGCAAACTTTGTTATTTTTGTTTGCGGTAGAGTGCCAAGTAAGAAAGACATATCATTTGGCATGTTGCGGCAAGACTCATTTTGTATTGACACTCTCGGTCATACATATGGCGGCTCCATTGGCATGTATCCGTGCCACAGTTCTGGTGGCAATCAGGTACACTGCGCAACACTGCCAGTTTCTTTGAGTTGAAAGACGTCCACCTGCAGTTTAAAACTTTACACAGTTTATGCCATAACAACATCTTTAGAGATTGATGTGAATGTAATTTTGGTGCATGAAATGTTGTTTGTATCAATCACAAGCTTTGGTCAATTTATTTATCAAATGAAGCATAACAGAGAGTTATATCTATGGGATTGTAGACAAATAACCAATTGAATTTTTAAAAAAACGATTGTTTTAGTAATTTTGTTTGTATTTTACAGGTGAATTATAATAAATTTTATATCAGAATTTTTTATGCCTTTGCCACCCGACAGCGTCTTCGAAGGCGCGTCACATTGTCGTGTTTATCCATTCTTTTGATAAGATATTGTTACCACAACATTTCATGGACAGCTTGAACAATTTTGATAAAACTGACACGGAATATTTGCTAGCCCCTACTGAGGACCTGATTAGCTTCTGGAGATCATAGGTCAGGGTCACGGCAGGCCATCAACGTCAAATCTTGTGAACACCGTTTCTCATGAACTACTTGAGCAGTCTTGATGAAACACACTAGGAATATTCACTAGCCCCTACTGATGACATGGCTAGATTTTGGAGGTCAAAGGTTTACATGATAATTTAGTCTTAATGTTGTTAATATGGGCAGTGTCTGACGTTGTTTAGTGCTGTATTACTCTGTGACTCATAAGAATGGATTACTTTGGGAGCTAACAAATGACTGTTTAAAATGGCATTTTGATCACAAGCCATGTAAACAACAAGTTTTGAGTTGGTTGCTATGATCTCTTAGGAATGGCTTCTGACGTCGGATGACCAACTGAAACATGGAGAAATGTGTTTGGCATTGTCTGACTCCCGTGATGGCGGAGTAGTCCGGTTACACCGCTGCACACAACAAGATGTCCAACAGGTCTGCCTCTCTACGACTTTTACTATTTTCAATTTTTAGCAGACCATATTAACAGTTCAGCCTGTTATGTGGGTTTTGGGTGTGCCTTTGATGTATTACAGCTAAGCGCCTAAAGGCATTGAGCTGGTTTTTGGTGTGAGAGGACAGTAACTTCGTATTAGATGGCAGTCCAGATTTGCCCAAGAAAAGGGAGATCTTCTCCGGTGCGGGGTTATGAGCTTAGAAAATCGGTGTTACTACGTCGTGGTCGGCCATCGCGGCAGTTGTTGAGTTGGCTTTAATCGGCTTTGTTTTCCAGACTGTCACAGAAACGCTGTCATTGTCTAAGAGATGTTGCAGTTATGGATGATACAATGAGCTAGGTGTGCTGAGTGGTTGACCAAGCCTGAGTATTGTAGGAGTGCCTTCGGTTCTCATCAGTCCTGTTGTCACAGACTGTTGTTGAGTGATTGATGAAGATTGTTGTACATTCACCACCCAACAGCATCGGCGACGGCATTATGTTTCCATGCTGTTTGTCCACCACGTTCGTCCGTTTATTCCTCCGGACAGATCTTGTTACTATGATATCTCATGAACAGCCTGAGCAATCCTGATAAAACTTATTCACTAGCCCCTACTGACGACCTGATTAGGTTATGGAGGTCAAGGGTCAAGGTGACAGCAGGCCATCGAGGTGGCAACGGCATCCTCTTCAACCCTGGAGCATCAAAGTCCATCTTCTAGTTGTACGTGTGTTACAGATGTGGCATCTTGATACCACCAGTCGACTGTTGAAGCATCATCAACACAATCTCTGTATCAGCAGTCGGCAGCATGAATCTATTGGCCTGACAGCTCGGCTCTGTGATCCTGCCTCCGCATCTCAGCTGTGGACTTTCCAACTCAACACAAACAGATAGCACACAGCGGCATAGTCACTTCTATCGTTTGCGTTGACTGCATTTCCAATTTTACGTCAATACTCACCAGGATGTGATGTAGTTGGTGCTGGCTTTGTTTTATTGTTGGAAAAATCGAAGGATGTTAAATATTCAGTGTTGGATTGGCTGACTCGCAGCCATCAGTCATGGCACCATGGCTTACACAGTGCTACAGCAAATGTTTTGTAACCACATCTTACCGTTTAACTCAACCACGAAAAAACTGACCAGCCTTCAAAATGTGACCTTTTAATCACCGATTGACCGTAATTTAATATTCTAGGCTATTATTACTTTTCTACCAAACGATGGTGCATACAACTTTACTGTTATCGTTCGACCACCTCAGGCAGGCAGAGCCTATGATGATCACGTCACAGTAGAGTAGTGGTGCCATGGATTCAGGGATTGCTACATTTCGCGCCTAGAATATCTAATATCTAATTGGATAAGTCTAGTGCCGGAGGCATCGCTTTCTCAGTCATGTACCATGTTATATCTGTGAAGCGGTAGGCTGTGTGTGGCAGTGTTGACATGTGGTGATATATAGCTTTTTTCTCACTTTTTGTTTAATATACACAATGCGAAATGTGTGGGAACATCTTTCTAGTTGCTTCCGAACTTGATTCAGTGTGCCATCAGTGCAAATTTTCTATAATCTACAGTGCCAAAATATGTTTCATAAACAAAAAGGGTATACTAATGCACCTATAGGTGTGAACAGTACTTTTGTTTGATTTTGCAACATCAAAAATAAATACAGTGATATGTATATATTGTGTGATATAATGACATGATTTGGAATAGCTGATGTTAATCAAATGTTTTGCGGATATAATAATAATCCAATGATTGATTGTGTTATGATTTTTCTAAGCACCGAGATGATGGTTAATAGTGCCAAGGTGTTGTGTGCTTCAACGTAGTGTGGCATTTATGTGTAACTGATAATATTGACAGACAATTGGGCTTCATTTTTAAACAAGTCACAGTTTCAGTAACCAAAATGTTTTACTGCATGCTCACGTACACCATCGACAAGGTTTGTTAATGAAAGGATGGATTTGTCTGTAGATCCAATTATGCATTTGTATATACTGTAATACTTTTTAAGTACCTGCATATACACTGTGAGTCAAAAAAATATGCTGTACTCTTGTCCGTAACTTACTGCCAAATCTGCTGGTTGAAGAATTTTGAAAATCGATCAGTATTTGGTGAAGTTGCGGCCAAGAGTGTAGTGTAGTGGTTTTTTCACTCACAGTGTTGTATTGCTGTGTCATAATGTCGTGTCGGCTGCACAGTATTTGTAGAACCTATGCAAAAAGTAGCAATCTGAAATATTGTATTCATGGGGAACCGTGTCCGTGCAGCGTGTGCTCACACCTAGTCATTTGCATAAATGTATGTTATTTGACTTAAGTGTATTGACACTATTGGCTGGGCGTTTGGCTCCTTATTAGGCCGACCCTTCAACAGAGTCGACCTAATAAAGCCGGTCTCAAATGTCCGTCCGTACGTACGTACGTGCGTACATACGTCCGTCCGTCCACAAAAAGTTTATTCCATTTCAATGAAATTTGGCATGTATGTACAGGTCGATGAGTGAGGCACGACGGTATGCAGTATAGCCCGATCCAAGGGCAAGGTCACGAGCCCTTCAATGTTGGAAATCCTTCCGTTTTCAAACGCTATCTCCTCCACCATTTACAATGGGAGCTGGCAACTGACCGCTGATTCTTAAACTCGGGCACAATACGAAAATTTGATCGGGCCAGATTTTTTATATTTGTCGTAGTTTTTGTGCCACGTGACTTGGAACATGGCAGAAACGTCAGTTGCGAAGAGTCGACCATCAGTCTCGTAAGGGGCTAATTTATTTCTCAGTGGCAACCAGCTGATGCATGTGAATCTGAAGCATAATGGACACAGAGTGCTTCACTGTTACATCAGGCTTATCACCTTCTGGAAAGTCATCGAATTGAGGAGGTTAGGAAAAACATGGATTTTTTTAGGTTAGGCAAAACGTGGAATTTTGTTGGTGATTGTGGAGACAATGACATGCTGTTTTGCCCAGGTACAAATTTTACTTAAGTCCTAAGCTTCTGGCGAATGCTTTATGGGACTTTTGTCCCACAGACCACTCTGCTGTCGATAAAAATTACACAAAACATATTTCTTGCATCTGACATGACAGGGAACATTTCCGGGAATAGTCAGAAGTCTTGGAATTTTGTTTTTTTAATGTTTAGTAGATACACTGCTTGTGGCTGTGTGTCATTCTGTCACAATTTGGAGTTATATCAAAGCAGATTTAACGGATCGAGCTCGTTTTTGGCAGAGTCTACTCTCAACTCATCCTACACTGTGCTGAAAGGTAATTTGGGTATGTCCAAAATAAGGGTACTTCCTTCTGGAACTTTGTGCCAAATTCTGGACTTATAAATATTTACAACTGCACGTCGACTGTAGCTAGTGTTGGCAAAAAGTGGACGTTCAGAGTGATAAACTGGTGAATGTTACCTGCGGCCAGTTTGTCAGTGTGAGCATTCATCTGTGTACGCTATGATGAATGTGAGGCAGTGCATCACGCCAGTTTGTCTGCGGCAGCTGAAGCTTTTATCATTCTGTATAGAACGTACATGTAATTACTTGATGGTAGAAAACCAACAAGTGGCTAGCACCTAGCATAGTCGTCAGATCCATTTGAGAGTTAATTGATCTCATTTATTCTTTGGTGTGTCCATGTTGTATATGTATATTCTGTGCAGTCGCATTAGTATATGTCCCTGCAGTTAACAAAAAAAACATTTAGAATTCAGTACATTAAGTACTGCGGACGAGAATCTGTGTCATTGCAAGACCGTTCATTGCAACATGCTGATGTGTAAATCTTGTGTATGTAATCTCAGTGATGTTACGTTAGTTTTAAAGTCCATTGATTCACTGGGAGCATACCTCCATGAAACCTTCAATAAATTATTAATTTACACATTTTGGGGGTGTGCATGAGACCCAAAGATCTGAGAACGAGACCTTGGGCCCCGAGACAAGACCGCGACATCTGCCTATTTGTCTGAGATGCAGATGAAACCTCCATCCCAAGACGGAGATGAGATGTTCTTGTGGTTGAGACGAGACCGAAACCTCAGTCAAGATTAGTGACGGGTCAGTGTCGGTAGTTTGAGTCGGTATCGATCGGTTTTAACTTTCTCGTACTATATGCAGTGTTGTTGTTCTAAAGGATATGCAATACAGTAGTCAACATTGTTGTCCCGTTATTTTTCATGTGTTATGTTTGTGTTTTTAAAGTGTTACTTCAGCTGTGTCCATGTATTGAGCCCTTTCCGTTATTATATGTGTTATGGTGCTGGTTCTGTTAATGTTGCCAAACATTGCATTTTATAGGTTGCTGTTTGTTAACGAGTTGATTTTATTCTAATTAAAAAACGAGAACAGCTTGTGCTGCATATTAATGATGAAGAAGAGTGTCTTGTGTGACACATGCATGAACATACAATTGTGTGAATATGCATTTTATGCAAGTTTCAAGTGTTTTATACTACCAGTTTTGGCTTTTGTTTTCTTCACAGATCCTGTGATATACAATGATGAATACATATTCCACAGCAAATAATGTTATAGTAATAATGTTAATAAATCGCACACACGTGGTCAGTTCTTAAATTTGCGTGTTGTTTTATGTTCAGATTTGGGTATCGTTATTTGTGTATTTGTTTAGGTTTACAATTTATGTGTTTTATGAGAGCTCAGATCAGTTTATTCCTATGTTGCTTGCTTTTGTTGTGTTGGGTTTAGTTGTTTCAGTACCAAGCCGAAATATTGGATGGGAAGAACGTCTCCGAAATGACCTATTCTGTGTCAAGTGGGATGTAATACCTTAACTCAGTCAGTTGGTATAGAATTAAAATAACAGCTGTGTACTAAATGTTTGTGTCATGTCTGTGCAAAAATTGCAAACCTAAATGTGTATGTCTCGAGGTCTGTAACGTATGTGTCAAAAGGTGAATCAAAGATAGTGCCTGTGTACACAAACCAGAACCACTAACAATGGTAACTGTTGCTGGACCTGCTAGTCTCCATGTAGAAGTTTACTGTTATCATTGTGCATTATTTCAGTGTGTTTCCAAAAGGACTTTTGTGTTCTGCTATAAGTTTACTGCCATTAATTTCCAATTACTTGGGGCTCTTCAGCTTTACGTGACCCATGACTAGTTTTATTAGGTCGACTCTTCGACAGAGTCGACCTAATTAAGCCGGTCTCAAATGTCCGTCCGTACATACGTCCGTCCGTCCCTCCACAAAAAGTTTCTTAGATTTCAATGAAATTTGTCATGTATGTAGGTAGGCGTCAGTGAGTGATGCACGACAGTGTGCAGTATGACCCGATCCAAGGTCAAGGTCACGACTCACGAGCCCTTCAAAGTTGGAAATCCGGTCGTTTTCATAAGCTATCTCCTCCACCATTTACAATGGGAGCTGGCAACTGACCACAGATTCTTAACTATGGCACAATATCTAAACTTGATCTGGCTGGATTTGTGATATTCGGCCTAGTTTTGTGTCACTTGACTTTGAAGTTGGCAGAAACGTCCGTTCTGGAGTTGACCGTCAGTCCCAAACTGGGCTAATTTTCAACATTGCAACCATAAATTAAAAGTATATTGGTAACAGCAAGCTTTGGACCTTGTATATTACTGTTTATGGTTGCTGCCATAGAGAGCTTGCTAAGATCAGTATATCCATTTTGCCGGTTGTCTTAAATTGCCATCTTTTAATTGCCAGATTGCATAACCACTGCCTTCCCCTCTTCAGAGCCGAGCACATTTGACAGAGAAAGACAATACACAGCATTATTTCGTGGGGGTTTGGAGGTATTTTCAGGAACATTACGGCCAAAAATTGCCAGAAGTGTTGCCAAAATGTCAAAGAGAAGATGTTGGTATCAGATTTTGGACCGGAAGTAGAATTACTGATATTTCTGCACATCACGTTCAGCAAAAAATGGGTTACTACCACAAGAAAATATATCTTAATCGACAAAATATCCCGTTTTTTAGGAAAGCAGGCTTGCAGAATTGCATGGTAGTGTCAAATTTTTGAGCAGAAGTACACAACCCTTTTACATGAAATTGATGCTGCTGAGAAAGGTGGTTGTATCAGATTTCGGTCTGGAAGTGAAAATGCTGCCATTTACATGCATGCATCATGATGAAATGGTTAAATTACTAGAACGTGTATCTCGATCGATCGAATATCCCACCATTTCTGCACCTGCACAGTGAAATTGAAAATAGGACAGAATCATTTGAGATGTTGTGACTTCACCCAAATTTCAAACCCCGTCTAATTTTTCTGGAGCTGTAGAACGACAACATACTGCACTACTCAGTTCTGGTAATAAAACTGCAGATATAAATCTAAATATAGAAGTTTATACATAATGTAAACGGTGACAGATCAAAAACCACAAAAATCGTCAAAGGTGATACTATTCAGCATAATGTTGACATTGATGCAATGTAATGAGTAGTATCACCTTTTATGATTTTTGCAATTTTTGATCTATCGTTAGCATTTTGTATAAACTGCTGTTGTATTTATTTTACTAATTAAACATTTCATCTGTTTTTTAATTTTTTAATGTTTAATTCCATTATTATTTGTTAATCTGCACAGTTACCTCAAAAGTGTCTGTGTTGTACGAACTCTTGTCCCATTATGTGCCGAGTTGTTTTGAGCAATGCTACAATAATTAGCATTTTATTGGTTGTTTCTGTTGTCTGTGAACTGTGTCTGTTGTCTTTATGTAAATGCAAATTTCTACTCTGAAACGTTGTCTGTCCTGATCTAATAGTGAAGAAATAGAAATGTTGTTGAATGAAACTGACAGTTAAGTTATCATTGATGCAGAAACGACACTGGCCAAACGTTTAGAGTTAAAACACGCACAGCGTGGCGAATGTTAGAAGACAACCACTTCAGAAGGTTTCATAAGACAAGATGATCTGGATATGTTGGGAAATTGGACAGCTTCAGGAAAGTGTCAGAGAATTGAACAGAAGTCGAGGAATTGTGCTGAAAGATCCTTTAAACTGTAACCAAACGGTTGGTTGATTGGTTGGGAGATTAGCATCCTCTTTCAGCACAAAAATAGGCTATATCAGGACAACGTCTTGGGTGGAGATTTAGTTCTGCCAGTTTAAGGATGATCAACAATACACTAAGTAACC
>Ga0209363_1000658_pt1 | contig 14289 bp, 6 predicted proteins | sample WorMetexBAHAMAS3_FD_187385 | JGI IMG/M metagenome (GOLD analysis project Ga0209363, IMG submission 187385) | Marine gutless worms symbiont microbial communities from Max Planck institute for Marine Microbiology, Germany - Inanidrilus exumae... | ecosystem: Host-associated > Annelida > Digestive... | reverse complement strand
ACCTTCTTGACCTTTTCGACCGTTAAAAATTTGAAATTTTAAAAATCCAACATGGCGGCGTCCGCCATCTTGAAAATTCGAAAAATTGCGATATCTCGGCCGCGGTTCGAGCGATTTCGACAAAATTTGGCATGGTTACGCAGTTCGACCCTCTTGACCGTTCCGAACGTTTAAAATTTCAGATTTTGAAAATCCAAGATGGCAGCGGCCGTTCTGCGTTCTGACTGTTGAAGATTGAAATTTTGAAAATCCAAGCTGAAATTTGGTATGTGAATTGATATGCATAGGAGAATTTAACTTAGATGAACACCTGTCTGAGCAGCATTGACAGCCGGTGTTGCTATTCAGTAAGCCAAGTGTGAATATTCATATTTGTTGTTCATACATCGAATTGTCACGGTCAAAACTGCACAAGACGGGCGATCTTCAGGTTGGGAATTGACACGTTAATTGCCAACATTCTGGTTATCATAAAAAAGGCGATGCATACATGTACAACAGTTTAACCAATGTGCATTTACCACTCAAACGTTGAATGTCAACTCTGCATACAATAGATCTACGGTTCATTCAGAATGCTGTCCATATCAGTTAAAACAGTATCACGAAATTTTTTCTGCAGTTCCTGCATGTAGTCCAGATGATCCCTGAGCACAAAGTGACGAATTGGCTCCTCCTTCAAGAACATAAGCAGATTTTTGTCTTGCATCTGTTTCATAAGTTCATGCTGAAGTTGACGTAATATAGCTATACATATGTACACTTGGTAGTCTGCACCAAATACAACACAAATTGTCACATACAGACATATCTGTGGCCAGTCAAAGTAGTTCCAGAAGCACTGATTCAACCACTGCTGACATATCTGTGCAGGAGAACAGCCTGACATTCTGAAAGCAGAATGAATATGAGGCAGCTCCAGCTGCAGTATAAGTTCAATGTTATGACAAGAAACTGAATACACTGGCAGTATGCCACTCAGTACAAATGATTGAGGCAGCAATTTTGAACAGTGCGTTCTCTGAGTCCATATGAAGGCTGAACTCAACAGTGATGAGAAACTGGACAGAAAGTTGTATGTTCTGTCAACATTCCCTGAGGTCATCAAGAACACAGTTGCAAGAAACCAGTCAAATCCAACTTCAGTATCCTTGCAAACACAGTTTAATTCAGTCTCTGTGGAACTGAATTGCTGCAACTTAAGACCATGGCAGCATTTCTTCAGAAGTTGACATAAGTACTCTCTGGCTTCACATTCATCAGTTAGAAGCTTCAGGAAACAACCATATCTAGCTGTCATGGAAGCTCCTAGTAGCTGCAATGATGAAGTGTCAGTTCTGTTTCGTTGATTATATGACTCAGTTGAAGATATACTTGGAAATACCGATTCTGCTGAATACTGACACTTGAATTTAACTGCATGTTCCATCAACTGCATGCAGACATTTATGCTCAAATCATCCATTCCTTTACTCAGATGTATGGTAAGCAATTTGCAAGCCTTATCCAGCCACGACTGCTGCATATCTGCACTGCTGATAAACTTTGCCAAATCAGAACGATCCTCTCGAGAAGAACTGCGCACTTGATCCACTGTATACATGGTTGGAACAGGATAGCTGGAGAACAGTTCATGTGAAAACTCATGCTTGCCATTCTGCAGTGTTCTCACTGGTAACCTTCTTTCAGATGGTCCTCCAACTAAAAAGGTTTTTACAAGAATGTAGTTTCTTTCCAGAGACAGCATGTCTAGAACTATTCTTCCATTTCCTGGATTAATGTTTTGAGCTTGTGACTGCAGCAGCATTTCCTGAAATTTGAATTTGTGTTGAAGTAGCAGTGCAGTATCTAGACAACTCGTCAGCACACTTAGCAGTCGGAGACCAAATACATGAGAATATTCGTAATTGAACAGTGACTGGATTTTGGCAGTGGTGTCAATGAATGTCAACCTGTCCAACAAGTCAATGATAGTAGTTGGACCATGGCGATGCGAGTATTCCTGCTTCTGAAGTGGTGCATTTTGTGATCCAATTACTTCAAACAGTGATCGGAAAGATGACAGGAGATTTACAATGTTCACGAATGGTTTCTTAGCTACTTTGTCAACAGGGCTTACAGGCCAGAACTTTGGAACAGATGATGCATTGTCATCAAGTGTTTCCACAGCATTCCATAGTGCTCGTATTAATGCACAGGTAAACCCTGTTTTGTCCATAGCTGCAATGCCCGGAGCAGTGGCAGCTATTTGTGACATCATGTAACCGTATCCAAACTTTTCACAGTTGCTAACTTGAAGTTTTCGCTCATATCGTGAATACATGTACGAGACACATTCACACATTGCACCTGTCTGCTGAAGCAAAAGTACTCCCTTTGGAGTAGCAGCAAAGTTTAGCAAATCATCTTGCAACACGTCTGCCCAAATGTCGACTTGATGTGGTTGTTCACCAGACCTTTCAACTGATGGTGTAGGAGTTGCAGTGTCACCTTCCCTGTAGGCTACTTTCCACGCAGCTGTCAGAGAAATATGTAGTCTGTGATGAGATAGTTGCAACAAGCCTTCACATGTAGTGTACAACTGACGGCATACAAACACAAGGCTTCCAACAACTCTTCTTGGTAAGCTATCATCAATCAACGCTTTCTGAGCAAATTCTGCGAGCACATGCACAGGCATCACAAGTGATCTTACTGGCGAATGCCAATCACAGTTTTCACCATACAGCAGCACCCGCTGTCCACATATTTTCGATGCAATGCTAGACAAAATTTCAGCTACATGTGCAAGCACAGCATCTGACGATTGACGAGTACCATGAACACCTTTTGCCTTTTCCAGCCACACTGTAATTGGAGTTATCAATACATGAATCAGCTGATCTTTGCAAATAGTCTTGCGACAGACATCTTCAGACGTACACAGGTTTTTCATCATGTCAATAATCAACAAGCAAGGGCTGAACTCATCACCTAACATACAATGATGATGACGCAATTGAAAGTCATGCGTTATAAACTGAAGAAGTGCTTCCAGCAATTGTGTCAAACTGACAGACTCTTTCCCATTATACTGTATGGGAAAGAACTTCCGTCCCTGTTCATAAATGATCAGCCTGCGAAGGATGCACAAGCAGTGCAAGAAATGCACAAAGTTCACTTCATGCTCACTGTACAACCCATGACTTCTGTCTGGTATACCTGCATAGTGACTAATATGGCCAGCTGAATTAACTGATAATGACAAAAAATTCAAGCAAGATAACACAGCATTGCTAACGAAATGACGATACTCTTCAGCCTCGAGTATCTGCAACAGTGGTGCTCTGCTGGAATGTCCATGCATGGTGTTAATAAACCATTTGGCTTTGCAGTCAACCAAGGCCAGAAAATGTAGCGGAGAAAAACTGCAAGTTGTAGGATTTAAGCATGCACAATATTTTGCCAGAAGTAACACTGTTGGTTTTAGTATCTTATCCAAAGAACCATCAGGGTAGCGTTGCCAATAATGAGGTACTAACTGCTGATAAGAGTTCAACAAACGAAAAGATCTTAACAACTTCTTCACATAAGGCTGCATAATGTCCAAACCGTCTTTAGCAACCATACATTTGGGTCGTTGTGATTTCCACTGACTGTCCAAAAAATCTACTAGCATGACATACATCTCACGACTACAAGCACTATTGGCACTCAAGCCACGAGCAATGAAGCGCAAACTTTGCAAGCAAAGATCTTCATTGTCATCATCCAGAGCATCGATTAGACCTGTACAGATAACTGGCCAAACAGAACAATTCTGAATGTCAAAGTTTGTAACTTGCAATAACTCACGAACTGCATCTTTTCTTGTATCAATATCATTCTGTCTACCGATGCAATGTGCAACTCGTTTCTGTTGATCAGCATTCATAAATATTACTGTACTGTGATTTAATGAGGTATCTCCAATAGAAGACTCAGCATCACTATACATTTGGTCAGCTCCACAATGACGATCAGGACGAGAAAATCCTTTAGTAACAGCACACTCAGATGCACTCATCTCATTACCATTTGCAAAAACCTCTTTATGGAAATTGTCCAGTATATAATTACATGCACCTGATACCTTACTACGAATGCTTTCTGACATGTCGCCATATTCAGAAGAATTTAATACTCTGCTGGTAATGCTGGCAACAACATTTTCATGTTTTGCTGTTGAGTAAGTATGTTCATCTCCATAACGTTCAATCTCAGCCTCAATCAAAGGTCCAAGCACTTTCTCAATGTCTGACCGTAGAGTTTTTACGAAAACATATTTGTGAAAATCTTTGTTATTTTCTTCCATACGCAGATAATCATTCTGGACTTCTTGTACAGACTGAACATCACGTATATATGGAGTACAACCAACCACCAGCTGATTTATGCTGTTAGCCAATGCCGTTTTCTCATCCATTTCTAACACACCAGTCATACGTACAGTATTACCACAAAAAATGCAGCAATAGCAACAGACGATTATGTTTATGTACCTCTGTTGCCATCGTCTCAAGTTACCAACGCCACCATTTGTAAACAATCCAAGACGTCATGCCGGAACAGGACCGCAGAGGCAAAGGCAGACGCTCGGTTAATCATAGCTACGGTTAGTCATTATGGAATTCAGTAATAATTGTCTGTCAATTAAACTGTGAACTGCATCTAAATTTTGAAATTTCAGATAATGTTTAACACAGTACTTAAACGTTATGTAAAATAAAAAGAACTGATTCTGGGCAGAAATCGGAAGCAGGCAATACTGTGATCAAGTCTTGCGGGTTGCAAATATTAAGGTAGTAATGGAGTACTGAGCTACTGAATGTAAAAAAGCACTTCTGTTTGCTGACAATAGACGGTGTCGGCTACGCTAACCAGTTCTTTTCCTTCTGGGTTTAGGCTGGCGGATGGCTAACTGTCCCTAGTGGCCCATACACAGAGTGACACGTATCTCTCTCGACTGATGACTCTATGAGATGACGAAATGACGTAATAGACTCTATGTGTTGTGTGTAAACACTGTTGATAATAAATGTTTCAGTTGGAAAAGTTATTATAATTATATGTTACGCGAATTTTTCAACGATCAGAATTGAGCTGAAATACTCTACTATTACTGTCGATTTGCATCATCAGTAGTTATCGAAATGACATGCTTAGATGTACTCAAATTTGTGTCTGTATGTGTACTTGGCGAGCTCATTTTTTCACCAGGCAAGTATAAGTATACGTAGAATGTTGTATGAATGGCGTGGGTCAGATGATGAGAACTTAGGGGCCAAAGTTACGACACGATACTGTACGAGATGGTATATTTACGTGCGCTCAAAAGCTGACGAAAATCAGGTAGCTCTCCGTTGATGGATTGTGGGCGGTCCGTAGAAACACCGCACAGGCCGCACCGGCCCATATTAGGAAGATACCGTTACTGTGTCGGTTAGGGTCAGTTGTATCTTCTTAATATGGGCCGGTGCGGTGTTTTACGGACCCGATTGCGGGCGACGTTTGCACCTAGCTAAAAGTTGGCATGCTGACTTAAATGAAGCTGGCACAGCGCCGTCGGACAGAGACCGATTCAACAGATGTGTGAGAAACGGAGCAAGTTCATCAGCACACTTCAACAGGCTCGTTAGCAGAATGTCGGTGGAACACTGCTTGTCCGGCAACTTGCGGATGACCGCGATCACGTGTTCAACAGTGACTGGACCCAGCTGTGACAGTACACAGCCGGTACGGACAGGCAGGGACGACGGACTGGCGGCCTTATACGTTGCATCGCGGATGTCATTCACCTGTCAGTAGAAGAACTCGTGTAGTGTGGATGCATCGATTTCACCAGCTGCAGGTGCATCGTGACACCGAGGAGGGCATCAAACGATGACCATAAAGAGTGTGGGCCACCACGTTCAGAGTCGACTCGGTCACACCAGTACGTCTCACTTTTCTGCTTACGAAGTGCACGATAGGCACGTTGAAGAGACCTCTACTGTGACTTGCCCTCTGGTGACTGAGATTGACGTTCTGTATACTCAGCGATACGAACAGCCTTCTTGACGGCATGTCTTGTATCATGTCACCTCTAATCCTTCTACATTTCAATGTAAATAAATTTTATTTACTGTGTGTGAGAAAATGAATGTTGGGACTCCAGCAAATTCCCCAGTTTGTAATAAATGCTGGACATTCTGTACAGCTTTTCAGATAAATGTCCCTGGTATTTATAAGACATTTTACAGTGGTGGGTGCTAAGAAAGTTATCTCTGAATAGTCTATTGATGTAGTTATACTTTAAACACTTCTACAACATCACTGATTTGTTGGTGGAGTATAATTTATCAACACTAGTTAGTGAGGAAACATACGAACCAAGGAGCATCTGTTTGCAGAGACGGTAGTTTGTATTTTCTTTTGGTTAATCTGTTTATTTAACGCTGTAGTTGGATGATACTTTTGAGACTGTTAGGTTGTAGTTGACTTGAGTATTTTCATGTACTGCATATAATTTGTATTTTGTTGTAACGATTATCTTGAAGTGTGTGTATTGTGTTTGTGACAGTTACTTGCACAAGGTATTCAGATAAAGTTCTGTTACGCGATATTGAGGTACTGACATTGCATGATGGCCGATACACAACGGGAAGAAGGTCCAGCCGTGTTCCCCAGGTAAAAGAGAAAGTCATTTTGATTTTTATGTGCCCATCTTCATTGGACATGATATGGGAACACTTGCACTGGGTAGCATCTGTAAATGTTGACTGCTGCTTCTTACGTTTTAATGGATTTTTCCAAACTTGGTGTAAGGGTTTGAACTTTGATACACTGCTCTCTAGTAAAAAAATATCTTTGTTAATAATTTCCAGCAAGCATTTTATGAATGGAAATTAACATAATCCTGAACTTTGTTCTCTCTGTGTTTGCATGTCCCAATTATATGGTTAGTATGTAAGTAATACTGACATTTGCTCAAACTGCTTATAGTCATAGTATGTCTGTCAGGTTTAATAAACAATGCTAAATCACTGCACCTACTGAACATTGAGTTATGGCCTTGTCATTTTCAAAGACTACCATGTTAGCATGTCTTTTCTGTTACTTGAAAAGTTCTTATTCAATCATTGAAGTAAGTTATTTATGAGCATGATATTTTCACTACTTTTGATAAACCAGTCGGATTAACTTCCCCACATTGGAGCCATGGCCTTTGAAATGTCATCAGTGGTTAGCAGCATTCACAAATGTTGACCACTATTTTGTTTTAATGCTGTTCACCGGTAAGTAGCTCGCCATCGATTGCCGCCACTGAGTTACTCCTAAGCTTTATAACCTAGCCAGTCCCACTGTGGCCTGCAGTGTCCTTGTTATTCTTGTAATTTATGGCTGTGAAATGCTTCTTAATTGAAACAAGAGGCTCAGCTATTGCCAAGAGAGCCACGCGACACTGTCAGTTGAAATACTGTCAACTGCTGCACAAATATTCAAAGAAACGCATTTGGAGAGGTTTACTACCTTGAGGTGACTACCTTGAAGGTCACTTAAGGTCATCGGAAATGAAATGTCGCCTTTTAGTAAGTCATATATCACTTCCTATCAACTGTTCGTAGTAAGGATGTTTCTATCTTCTACTGTTTCTGAGAAAGTACCACTTTTACGGTGCATGTAACTGCCTGTGACCTTGAAATCCTTCAGTTTTGAGACAACAGTTGAAATTACAGGCCATGTACACTTGACAATTTACCCTATCCTATATTAGATATGCTTTAGTTAATACATGCGATATTTCCCAAGGTATGGGAGTTGGAAAGGTTTCATACAACTAAAGTCACTCAAGGTCATTGGTGTTGGTCGCATTTGATTGGCCACATAGTATTTTCTGTTAACCTTCGATTGTAAGTATGTCTCTGTCTTGTACTGTTTCAGAGATATTATTACTTATTTCCCAAATTTTAAAGAGGTTATATGACCCTGAACACGTTGTTCATGCCAATGCTATTACTCATTACAACCAATTTATGTGCTAAATTTGAAGTGCCTAGCTTCACCCATTCAAAGATATGATATGCCTTAAAATTTAAACATGGGTCATGTGACCCTGACCACACCCACATGCAAGTATTTTGTCATGCTGAGGCTAATATTTTCGCATGCTTTCTGTATGCAATACTTGAAGACTGTAGCTTCAGCCATCCCAGAGATATGAAGAAAGATACAAAACGTAAAAATGTGGTGATTTTGGGTGGTTAGGGTCACCCACAGTCATCAGTAGCAGCAGGTTCACAATTTGACAGAGTGTGTATTGACTTTTCATAGAAGCTGTTTTTATCTTCTACAATATTTCGAGATGTAATGAGTTATTTGTTGTAATTTGCATTTTTTCCCTACCACATGTGCATTTTGTCCCTCTCCAATTCGGGGCGACCACATTCAAATTTTAACCAGGTCTTTGGCATTAGAAAAGCAGACCCCTGGATTATTGTCTGACATTGTTTTTGTGATCTTACGTTTAGCTTTTTTGACAGAACTCTGACTTGTGATGAATGGACAGATGGACAAACAGAGACACATGGACACAGTGTCTGTACTGTGCTATATAGCATGTACTGTGCTAGCTTAGCATCACGTAGGCAAAAACATTATCAAGCAGCTATCTGTGTGTGGTAAATCGATACCAGTGCAGACCATGTCTACAATGCTAGTAGTAGCATTTTGTTAACTTCACTTTTACGTGCTTATGGCCATTAACTTCATAGATTTAAAAATGTGATATCACTTTGGACATTTGTCCGTATATATGCATCGGGTGATTTTAGTGAAAGTTGTTTTTGATAATTATATTGGAAATGTCGATTTGTGTGATGCAGTTGAAATGCACTGGTGGTACAGCTGGATGTTCTGCTTTTATTCCTCAAGTGGTGCAGTGTTACAACCGTGGAACTGATGGCACTGAAGTGCAGGTTGGCACTGTCATTAACCATTTGATCCATTCTTCTCTGTACCATGTCATCCACCGACCCAGAGATACTAGCTGTGCAACCTTATGTTTCATTGTCCATTTCTATTGTTGATAACACTGCACAGGAACAGCATAATAGAAGTTGTGTTTTCATTACACAGTTGCTTATGCATGTACAAAGTCGTTTGCGATCCAGCTCCAAAATACATTAGTGATCTTGTCATCACCGTCACTGCAAGAGCAATACGACCCAGTTTGTATTCTGGGAAAACTACAAACTACGGTTTACCAAGTTCATATAGCGAGCCTTTTTGTACTCCAGACTAGCAGCCTGGAACAAGCTGCCACATGACATACGTGCTTCTCCTTCTCTGTGCGTTTTTAAATGAAAACTGAAGACACGCCGTTTTAAAAAAAAATTTAGCTTTTAGTCATTTTTAACATGACAATGTAATGCACCGGTGGCCTACGCTGTTGTACTTGGCACACTATAAATTAATTGATGATAATGATGAATTGAAGATGATGCAGGAAAGCAGGATTATGGTTATTGTCTTTGTAGATGCAACCCACTGTTGCATGATGCTGTATTTAAAGGGTTAAATTACTTTTCTTTAATAAGCATGTGAGTTTAGGTAATGGCTTAAAATTCTTGGTGTTTTTTTTGCTTTCACATCATTGACAGTGTCAGTTACAATGCTGTACAAAATGACTGTACTCCAGTGTTAGCTGGTATTTAGCGAAGTCTGCTGTGTGGACAAAGATATATTTTTGTATTAAGTAGATGTCATTTAACATTGTGCAGATTTATCTTTGACAATTTGGATGTACTAGTCCTGTAAGATGGACATTTTCCGGAGCAATTTAGTAGTTTGCCCTTACCACCAGTGGGAGCCCTTGCTGCAGTGTACGTAGCAAAAGGGATCATTCGCTCCTCAATAACAGCACGGCATGCGATATGGCCCTACTACTGCCAAGGGATCATTCACTCCTAAGTGAAAAGTGCAGGATTGGTTAAGGGCCACACGAGTACAGTGTTTAATATTTGTGTGTGTGTAACAGTGGGAATGCAAGACAGACATGGACAGTGCATTCAGATTTGGTGAGATCAGTGTAAGTTGTGAAGGATATGATTATCCTGATGATCCATATGTTCTGAAAGGCTCGTGCGGTGTAAGTACCATGTATTACTGCATTATAGCGATTGTCTTTGTGTGACTTAATTTTTGCCTCCTGTATTAATCCTTATTATAGGCTCAAAGAGCCTATATTGCAAATACTTTATGGGGCAAAAACGGTCTTCACGCATTCGGCAATAACTCCACCGAAAGTGAACCGATTTGGACGAAATCTCCAACAGTGTGATGCAAATGTGGGGGCTGGCCCTGGCAGATTTTGGGTGCGATCCATGCAGTAGCGACAGTTTGAGAGGGATCGTTTTTATAAAAAACGCAAAAATTGCTCACAAAATTTCCAGGTCTTGAGACTTCAGGCCATCATAACCCCACAATAATTGCAGATTGCCGGAAATTCACTTCCAGATGGTTTTTTTACGGGATGTCTAGTTTCAATTTTTACTGTTAGAATCATTTCAGTCTTTACCCTGGGCTGTACGTTCCATACAAGAAAATTACCTGCCCAAATTTTTGGCATTGTCCGATATCAGATATTGCACATTAAAACCAATAGTACTGTGCAGTGCTGGTGCGGCCTAGTGAGTGATATATTGAAGAAAAGCAGATGGAATTGGAAACTGAAAATAAGTAACACGGCAGATAACCTGGCATCACTCAGTCGCAGGCATGTGATACTAGGTATCGTTGACTGCAGGAACTAAACCGCTTGTGCGTCAGTTAATAAGTAAACAGTTGTGTTACCTGTCGAGTACGCCGGTGGGAAACGCACTCTTCAAGCCTATATTGCAGTGTCTCCAGATATACTGCAACCCATCTAGTTTTTGTTGTCTTTATTTATCTGTTTTTTTGATGTAGTGATTTATGTGACGGGATGAGATGCTCCTTGACATTGAAGTCAGCGCCATTAAACTGATGTCACACCTGCAATTCTATCGCACGATTTTGTTGCGCAACTTTATCGCGCAACAGAATCGCAAGTGTGACATTGCGTGTCGTGCAACTCTTTAACAGTCGCGCAACTCCTTCTCTGAATAGAGCAGTGCTCTATTCTGTGCAACTTTGTCGCGAGAATGCTGCAACTGTTGATTGGTCAATTCTTGTTTATGCGACAAAATTGCAGTGTGCGACACGCAATGTCACACTTGCGATTTTTTGTCTCGCGATAAAGTTGCGCGACAAAATTCCGGGATAAAATTGCAGGTGAGTCATCGGTCTTAGGAGTCTGTAGGTGGATGAAGAAACGTTGAATTTAAACCAGCCTGCTAGGTGGTAGTCAGTGTTTTATGTTTCCTCCAGTGCTTTGACACTGTTGGTTGGGAGGCAGGAACGACCTCTGACCCATTTCCTGTAAAAAAGATAGATAAAAAACTGAGGAGCACTCGCTAAGCCAGGTACACCTGGAAGACGGCTGTTAAAACAGAGATCTCAGCAGACACGTAGGTAATGATGAGTTGCTGGTGGTGTAATTTATGTTGTAGTTGGAATACAGCATTGACTTGACAAAAGTAGGATATGCGCATGGATATCAGTCACATGACTCGCATCTTCAGAGGTAGCTGTAGTACATCATTACATATTCATTAGATTACATTGTTTCTGAATGTGACCCATTCATTACATGATCCATAAATAATTGGTTGACTACACGGTATGGCAATGGCGTTAGCATATAAAGGGAGCAACACCCTCAAGAGTCCAGTGTTGGTTGAAGAAAGGATGAAGCAAGTTACTTTATTCTTGCATGAAATTTCCAGTAGTGGTTTGCCTTGGTTTAATGAACTGTGTCTAGATCGGGGTCGAGGAATGTTTTTACCCATACCGGCTGTATATCCGCTGGTGTGTGTATAGCGTTCAGTCGTGTCTGTCTGTTAGTCTGTCTGGTCGTCCGCATTCTAAAAGGAAAATGGCTTGAGCTATCGACACCAAACTTTGTACACGTATACTCTATAGCAGTTGCTCGGCATGCATTGGCCCAGAGGTCAAGAGGTCAAGGTCACACGGTTACAAAAACCGTCACGTTTGCATGGTTGCTAGTGACATGTGCTGCTACTGCAGGCGTGGGTCTGCATGTCGATATGACTTGTTATGTTTTCTGGTTCATAGCTGCCGTTGGTATTATCACACTCTGTTGACATTCACTAGATGATATCTTAACAGAGGTTTGAAATCTGTGAATGCTGCGTAATTCTTAGCCTGATTGTTCCTGGTCCGTTGGTCATGTTGCCATGCATTGACACTGTTGGTTGTATTACAGGAACAGCATCTGGCCTGCAAAATACGTGCCATTTATCACCAAATTATGCAGAACTCGTTAGATTAATGCGGGGTTTGCCAAATTATGCGAAAGATCACCAGTTATGTATGCAAAATTATGCACGAGCATAATTGCATAATTCCACAATGTCTAGTGTTTGCGTGTGTGCTGTGTGACAGTGACAGCAAGCATTCATACGTTGGGACTTTGGTGATATTCATTGTCATCTGTGCCATATTGTACTTTGTCTACTCTCAGTTCCTGTCTGGGACTCGACGTGCTGGTGATGCACCTCCCCCGTATTCTGCAGATCCTTCACCACCTGGATTCAGACCGGAGTATATGCCACCACCCTCTGGTGATAATTCAGTAATAATGTTTTAGCCGACTGTTCTGCATTGCATTTGATGTGATACTTAAGTCACTGAACCCAATTAACAGATAACAGCCTGGTATATGTTGTTGAGTGACACAGTACTGTTTGAATATTTATAAGCTGGTTGGACCCATTCTGCATATCAAATCATCTGCCAGTCCATCACAGTGCTTATAATGCGTAATTTTGACGCATTTTGCCCAGGAATTCTAGTTCTCTTACACCAAATATGGACTGAATAGCGGCAGGAAATTCAGCATTTGTGTCGCATTTCATAGCACTGGCCGTTGGGCTTTGATGACGGCCGCTATAGATGAGTTGACAAGTAGCTGATGGCTTGATTTGCGAAATTTGTTAGGTTGCATTAGCGTAGAACGACTGAGCTGCAGACGTCCACAGGGCGGGGAGGTTATGCCAAATGACAACAAAAAATGGACAGAGGGGAGGGACAATGTAAAATATATATATATTGTTGGCAGATGTCATTTATGGATTGCCACTTGTACTATTCTACTGTGGCTATCAGCAGTGCTATAATTGATTTATTTAAGTTTTTAATTTAAGTCTTTCTTATGCTTTTATTGGAAATAATTAGGAAGTTGTGTCTTGTAAAATGTTTGCAGTAATAGACAAACTAACTATAGGTCACTCATAACATGTCTTATCTGCCTTGCTGTGGCATTGTTACCAGTGACCTCAAGTGACCCTTAGTCGGCAATTTCAAGGCATTCTGTACAACTGGCCACATCTCGCCTTATTTGCTGAGCTTGTCATAGTGGTTTGAGAACGTCCATCAGACAGCTGCTTCAGGAGTTGTCAATGGGCATTGAGCAGTGACTTGCTCGTTTATGTTTATCTTAGCACTTGTTCCATCTTGTGACTGCTGCTGATATGCAGTATGTTTCATAGGGGGCGCCATGCCAAAATTTTTGGGTGGGCCAAATCTGCTACCCACTTGACCATAACTGACGTACTACAAGCGATAGGTGGCCTAAAAGCCACAACATTTAGTGATACTGTTTTATCTCCGATGTATGTAATCACTGAAGCTGTTTTTTTGGCACCAGATCAGTAATAGTTACCTTCGTTTGTGTAGTTTCACAACGGAACAGATTTTATGGCACGTGTAACCAGCTAGTCGTTTGACATATGATAGTGGAAATATCCATCATCATCATGGTCGGCTAAGCCCAAAAGTGTACACTGCACCACAAGAGATGCCAACTTGACTGTAGTGTCTGATCCAGGTTTTGTCAACAGAACCATAAATACAGTAAACGTTAAATAACAGGCCTAAAAATGGAAACAAACACTTAAAGTGTCTCATTATTTGTCTAACTCTAACAGACTTGTTTACCAAAACTATACGGTCATGTAGTACTGCCATCATTAGACACGGCCCACAGCAGCCTGGATCTTAAGCCCACGGAGTCGGTCTTGTTAAACTACTTTTAGGGGTAGAGTTAACGAACATACAGGCCAACTATTGGTGGGGCCAAATGCATTGTGGCCCACCCAACCAAAATTTTGGCCAGGGTGGGTCATGGCC
>Ga0209363_1000657_pt1 | contig 14297 bp, 7 predicted proteins | sample WorMetexBAHAMAS3_FD_187385 | JGI IMG/M metagenome (GOLD analysis project Ga0209363, IMG submission 187385) | Marine gutless worms symbiont microbial communities from Max Planck institute for Marine Microbiology, Germany - Inanidrilus exumae... | ecosystem: Host-associated > Annelida > Digestive... | reverse complement strand
ACGTTACGTTATATACTTGCAGATATTACATAGTCTTTGGCAAGTCTTTTTATACAAGCCACCATCATGTTTATTTACATATGCGTGCTGAGGTAGAATATACTGAAAGCAATAAATAAGTAAACATATAAAGTTAATGGGCGCTTAGCACTGCACTATATTTTGTATATTATTGCATATAATGCGTATGCCATAACTATGGACAATTTACGATTACAATCTATTGGTATACGTCTGCAGAGGGACCGCGCGACGCCACCGGTATATTATACAACTGCGAGGTGGAAATTCTGTAGCAGATGCTAAAATTCAAGACTTCATGTGCAGTACTTGCCAATCTATCGTCTACTTGTTAAACGAAGTAGTTTGTCTCTTTTTCGGTATTTTGAAGTAGGCCTACGTGTGTGCGATATCGTCGTTAACAAGTTCACGTTCGCTATCTCATCTCCTGATAAGTTCTTGTCCACTTTCCAGTCCGTCAATTTCCAGTCCGTCATTTTCCAGTCCTGCAAATTCCACCCCTGCGACTTCGTCCGTCATTTTCCAGTCCTGCAAATTCCAGTCCTGCAAATTTAGCTATTTCCTACGAAGTCAGACTAGCCAAGCTCGGACTAACCACTCTGGAAGAAAGACGCCGAAGAGGTGATCTGATACAAGCATACAAGATGATCACTGGCAAGGAGAAGGTTCTTCAGTTTCCACCAGTCCAACTACGAGCTGAGAGGTCACCGCTACAAACTGGCCACACAGCGCAGCCGACTAGAAGTGAGAAGAAACTACTTCAGTCAGAGAGTCGTGGGTCCTTGGAATCGACTCCCGAGCCACGGCGTCGAAGCATCCACAGTCAATACCTTCAAGAACAGATTCGACAGGTTGAAGAACGGGACATCATAAAGCTTCTTGGAGCTTCTCAAGTCCGTCTTCCTACAAGTACAAGTATATCTTTGGTATCGTTGAACCTAGGCACTTAAATTTTGTATGTTACTAGATACAGAGGAGTACTCATGCACGCATAATATACTACCCCCGAAAGGCATATGTTGAGAGTCACGTGACCTCTTTAAATTTCGGGAAATAAGTGACAATATCTTGGAAACGTTGCAAGATAGAGACATAGTTACAATGGAACACTGATATATAAAATTGTATGTGGCCTATCGAATGGCACCATTGCCAATGCCCTTGAATGACCTTGAAGTTAGGTCACTTTTGCTGATTGAAACCTTTCCAATCTCCATACCTCGTGAAACGTAGCACGAACTTATAAACAGCGCGTCGCACGGTCTCTCTGCAGTAAATTTTGTTTACAAGACCTGGTTGACTCATATACCGTTATACTAGGCTGCGTCTTTGATGTCGCAGATGTTGATTCCACGGTCGAATAATAGCATGATGACTTGCTGTACGCCTGTACCATAGCCTAAGTGCCGAGCTGATATCCTGCTGTTAAACTTTTTAACACGAAGCAAACGCTGAGGGACCGCGCGACGCAATATGTTAGTAAATTTTGCAAACAGCAAAAGTGACCTTCAATGTCATTCAAGGGCATTGACATTTGGCAATAGTACCATTTGATAGGACACATACCATTTTTCTATTTGTCTTTAATTGCAATTATGTCTCTATGTTGCACAGTGTAATTGTTTCTGAAGTGAGCTGAATCGTCATAGTGTGTCATCAGACGTACATTTTATCATTTTTGCTTAAAATATTTTTGATAGACAACCAAAGATGATGTTGCGCCAGAGGTGCTATACCGGTATCATCTTTGAGACAACAACATTATTAAGTTGTAATAACGAGTTTTTAATTCAAATTTCATAATCCGTAAATACAAATTAAAAAGTTGTAAAAACGATTTTTTAATTTATAACTACGAATTAAATTTATTTTTCTGAGCGGCATTTTGACACTAATGGGCAACCGTAGTCACGTCACTCACGTGTTACATCGGCGATTGCGAGTGGTTGACAGAGCGGTGCCTTGCGGTGTTTAGGCGTAGCGTAAAATTGTAACCGTGGCAAAGCTTGTATATATTCTACGGAGAATAAACTTTGCCATGGAGGGTGATAAGAGGAGAGTAGCCACGTTGTTCTTTCATTTTTCGGTATTTTTTATGTACGTGTATACCATTATCTATGACACAATCAACCATCCAGAGGCACCGCATAGACTGACGTATGCTGGGAGATTTAAGTTCCTCACGTTCTGGAATGAGGTGTGTATTTTTGCTTTTCGGGCAGGTGTAAAATGCCATGCGCTGCAGTGCGGGGAATCGACAACGTGTAAAATGCGGGGGAAATGCGGGGATTCGCCCCACATTTTGCACGAACTCACCTCGAACGACTGCGGCCACGTGCCCCGCGCAACACTTAAACGGCCGCTATCGCGATCAAACATAGTTGATAATTATAGCGGTAGATCCGCGATCTACCGGTAAACGTTCGAAAATTGATAGCGATAGATCGGCACAACACGTACTTTATTGTTTCTTTCTTTCTGTTACGCCCCCAAAAGACCTAGCCCCTTTTTCTTATATATACCCCAGAAAAAACCCATTTTTAATGATAAAGTATGAACCGGTCAGTCTAAAACATGACGGGACAGACGGGCAGCCGGTCTTGTGGCAGACGGGACAGACTATAAAGACGGGACAGCTCAACAGCTGTTGGTGGAACAGACGGACAGTCTATACAGACGGGACAGCCGGTCTTGGGGCAGGTGGGACACCCTATAAAGACGGGACATATTTACAGCTATTTGTGGGACAGATGCGATAGCCTGCAATGTTTTAATGTTTTATGTTGAAATGCCGCTTTATGGACAATATGCAAACGTTTGCACATGATATGTTTATTATGTGCAATTATTAGTGCTGTGACGGTTTTGAAATCGAAACCGAAACCGCGATTTTAATCCAAAACCGAAACCTCCAAATTTTGTGGGCTAACTAACGGTTTTATTTCACATTCTCTACGGACTAAAATTCGGTTGTGTTAAGACAGATTTACCGCGGCAACTGCGCCAATTAAAAGGCACAACAGTGTTCAATGCGTCGTGCCCGTCGGGTCTGCTGATTAACGCTAATTGGCCTTAATTGCCTGCCTGCTGTGTCGTGTTGAGCTTTGCTGAAGGGACGTAGGTTTATTTGCGCTGCATAGGCAAGTTAAAGGCTGATTATACTTTTTATTAAAAGTAGTGCTGTGACGGGTTTGAAATCGAAACCAAAACCGCGGTTTTAATCCAAAAGCGAATCGAAACCGAACCGATTGATGAAAATTCAGAACCGCACAGCACTAGCAATTATTATAATGTTTCTTGTACTTTTACTGAACGTTTTTCAAACATCAAACAATTGCGTTGCATCGATTGGTAAAAAGGCACCATGTAGCGCCACTGATGACCATTTTCAGCCTATGCATCATGATAGCCTACATTGTGCATCATTACACAAATGCGCTTCGACTCAGTGTAGTGGCTGAAGAAGTCGACAGTTGCTTTGTGAAGTCATACTATAGGCCTATTTAATGTATTTAGCTTAGTTCACACAATAGTGCGCCGCATGCAGATGTGAACCATGACTTGCAGCCTAGACGTTGCTTAGGATGGCTGATTACGAAAATACCACAAGACAAAAAATGAGCTCACAATAGTATTTATAGCATAGAGACATATTCGTATTCACATTGGCCAACCAACACCTATCATGTCTTTTTGCGTTAATTACTTTCTTTGGAGTCACCGGTTACAACATCTCAGTTACTTAATAGAGTAGGTGCAACTATCCACGCCACCGCCTTTCATACGCCAGTGTGTGAAAACCTGTTACGCAATGACATTTACCATCAGCCCACACACCACACTTTAGATGTCACCCCACAGTTTTGCTCTGCATAGAACTCGCCGCGCTTTACACCTTACGACTTGCCCCGCACCCCGCATTTTCCACCTGGACTTGCTTTTCTTCCCTCCAATACACAACATTGACGTTTTGTCTTTGGGGGCGGTTTTCTGCATCAGACCTGTCCTGAGCAGTCCTGTCTGATAATATGCCATTTTTTTCTATATCTGAGTGATTTGCTTCACGTTCTTTAACTCTAGACGAGATCAGACTGCTCTGACTTTGCTCTGATCAAATCGTTCGACGAAAATGGTATATATGCTGCACCTGCATGGTGGGGATTCTTAAATGTTGCGTAGAAGGACCGCATAGAGTCCGTTATCAACAAAGCTAAGTGCTACGGTTACCTACGGTACCAGGCGATTTTGAAAATGTACATTCTCTTGTTGAAAGTATGGAATCAAAACTTTTCAGCTGTGTTCGGTATAATACGAACTATGTTTTGTATGCTACCTCCTAAAAAGGGCATTCACCATAATCTGCGACAACGATCTCATTCCATCAGAAGACGACAATTTGATCAGGAAGAATTTTTTGCATAGGATGCTGTTTAGGGATATATATATACTAGATGTTTGTATTGTGTTATTGCATTTCATTTTACCATCTTGTGCATTTCTTGAGAACATTACATCCTATGTTACATTGTATTTGTACGCATGTTGATGTTATGGTTTGCATTTGCCAGACCTAAATAAAGAAACTACTTACTTACTTATGCCATGCCCATTCGTTTGCTGTTTTTGCGGGGCTAAATGAAGAATGGGAATTCTATGGAAAAGCATGTATATGTAGTGTTTTGTCAGATTTAGTAATGTTTATGAAAAGTGTCTGATATGATAGCTTTAGTAATCTGTATTTAATTAAATAGTAAATTTAACATTTATGCACTGCTATTCCAGTCTGTTTACATTGCTACTAGCAACTTCAAGGTAAACAGGCCAGAACTGCTTGCATCATTTTTGATGCCGGAGCAGATTGATCTCATTCTAGGGATTTTGTCTCAGACTGGATTAATCCCATCTGGAGAAAAAAATGCGACCATTCAGTCTAGATTAAGTTAGACTAATCTCGCTGCTGCTAAACCATTCTTTGATTATGCCCACGCAATTCACTGACATTCAAAAATACAGTAGCATTCAGTCCGATCGCTTGGATTTTGGTCCAAGTGAAACCTCGTGAATTTGTCACTCTCGCTTGTTTTCTTTCAATGCAGGTCAAAATGGGGACAGTCAAAAGAAGCAGACAGTCATAATTAGAGTGTAAATCGATTATCAGTTAATAGATATTTGATCGATTGAAGCGATCATTGATTAAGAAACGCCGTAACCAGTGATCAAAATCCATTCCGTGTACCGCCCGACGTGCAAAGTGACACTAATTGCTTGGTTTCCAGGCTTACTATCTACTGCAAAGCCGCTGTGAAGCTAATTAGCTTCTCTGTTGCTGTCCTTTGGTGGTCTCCTGCTGTAAGTTAACAACAGACGTCGCTGTCACTGGCGTTATTCAAGCACGCTGCAGTCATTATCAGGGCAGTATAGTTTTCCAACGTTTGCCGTACAGGACCAGTTAAACGGTGTGTTGATAGCGACGATCCTTAGTGGACTGGCAGGAATGATGGAACACACTGTCAGATGCGCGCGTCCGTTTTCTGTCCGCGTGCATTTACTCTCGTCGGAGGGCGAGTGGGGGATTTGCAGCATTTCGGCAACAGAAAACTAGAAATGTTCATTTCCAGGAAATCTCATTTCCATTTTCGTTGATGGACCAGTCCCAGGACTGGATCGAGACTTGATTTGGACTGTATCGACCCGTTGAGGTGCGCATGCAATGTCATGGCCTCACTAGCAGTGGCCTTAGCAGCTGTCGCCGGATACACTGATAGCTGATTTTTCTAGAACACACTTGCAGCCTTGAATTGCTTAATTGCTAAATAATGCAATAGAGTAGTCTGAGTAGCACAGTCTATATATTAGTAGTGAAAGCGGAAGAAAGAACTCTAGATTGCTAGGCTGGCGTAGGCCTTGCGTAGGCTTAAGCCATAGACGGCGTCCGTATGCCGCCGATAGTGTTCAATCGTCTAGCAATTCTAGATTTTTTATACCGTCCCCGCGTTCGCACGCCATCAACTGCGGTCGGTCGCGCAGTCGACCGCCATTGATGGCGTGCAATCGCTGTCAACGGCGGTAGTGCGCCGTCAGCGGCTTCATTGAGAACGCTACTTTAATTGTGGGCGAGCGGAGTTAATGACAGACGACTATAAGGCTCCGTGCGAGCCGGTTATTGATGCTCTGACTCCTCGAAGCGTAGGCTTAACAGTCCGTTAAGTTAGCGGGTGAGAAGGCAGTAATCCACCATCTCTGCCCATGCAGGACGATTGCAGTGGCCGAGTTCACACCGCCTGACCAGTCTCCTTTGTTTCTTTGCACTGTCCGCGCTACCGCGGGAGTCGTCACAATTCGATTATCGATTGTTAATCGGTTCTACGGAACTGATTATGGGTTATGGAAAATTCAATTTTTACATCCCTAGTCATAATGGTGACAGCCAAAACTAGTAATATTAAGTAATTTCTGTGACAAAGTTTTACCAGCATGACACTATGCTAGTGCAGTATTTGCTATCATCGCGTGTTTGTCCGTCACAAGCACTCTACCAAAATGGCTAAACGTAGGATCATGCAATCAACGATAGCCCAGGGGTTCTAGCTTTCTGACGCAAAAGATCACTACGAAATTCCAACGTGGATGCCCACTGCAGGTGTGGTTGGTAAAAATTGCGTTTGTTGACCGTCGAGAAGTCTCTGGCTTAGACTTCTTACTGCCGAAAATTTGTGTCCGTCTTCCACGGTGGTTTGCGTCCAGGATGGCGTACTGGCGGAGTAATACAAGACGTCATCAACAACATTGGTGGTAGTCAACGTTGATTGATCACAGTTCTGGTTTAGTCAATCAAGGTGTCGCCCTAACGGGACGTAACCGTACTGTCCCGGCGTACAGTGTCGGCCGCCCGACCGTCCACGCGCTTGGCCCGGCGACCGGCCGCCCGCCCGCCGGCAGCGTTACAGACGACAGACAACAGACGCCAGAGAGCAAAACAATACTGGCCCATTAGGCGGGCCAGTAATAACTTCTAGCAGTGATTGCCAGTATGAAAAATTTTAGCCCGCCCGGCCTGCCTCTGTTATACCGAAAGATAAGATGTGCCGACTGCTAATGTTAGTTTCTAAGTTTTATAACGGTCCCGTGGGAGACCAGTGAACTCAGAGTGTACTGGACCGATCTTCACCTATACCACCATACCACCATTGCTGAAGGAAAAGGAGAGGCAAAAAGGGAAGGGGACAGAAGTGGAGGCCTACAAAAGGGGGATGGGAAGGGAAGGGAAAGGGAGGAAACGGGAAGGGAGGTGAGGATAAAAGGGAGTGAAGGGAAGGGGGATGAAAAGAGAATGGAGGGAAAGGTAAGAGCTGGGAGGGGAAGAAGATTTCTCATTGATCAGCATATCGAGTCGTCCGTTCGGGTGAAAAACCACTGAAAGATCGACCAAAAACGCGATTTTCAAGCCAATTTTTTTGTTGGGGTATCCTTTACCCATCTCTTTCCCCATCTGGTATGTTAACGTTTTCTAAGTTAATGAGGTCTTTGAGGTCTGCTACATTACTCTAGGTGATGTGATGATAAGCTAATTTGGGATGCGACTATACTGGAATAAGTTTAGAAGATTATAATACAATGTTAGTAATTGATACAGCAGAGTGTCGCCTTAACGGGACGTAGCACTACTGGCCCGCCGTCGCTTGCTGCCCCCTGGTGAGTTAAGTTGCATATGCGCCGCCGTAGTGTTACAGACGACGACAGACGCCAGCGAGCATCGCATGTCTGCCCCTCTACACTATGTGCAGGCGGGCCAGTAATAACTATATTGTAATTATTGTAATACTTCAGTTTCCGATCCCGTGTGGAGTTTGTAAGCTGAGAAGTCGACTACCGGCTGTTCTAGTGTCATACAGCTGACTGATCGCATCGGCCTATCGATCACGCATCGGCGACTATTCAAACAGGCCGTGGCTTGTGCGCCCGTTGAGCGCAGTGGGTGGGTGGGCTGTATTGAAGGGCTCGTCGGGCAAGTGTAGTTAAGGTCCAAGCCTGGGTGTAGTTCTGCTGTATGCGCCGATAATGACTGGTAATATATATCGGTCTGGCGATTAGATCTGGCAACAGATGTTACGTACGAGTACGCTACTGACAGTCACCCGTCGCACTCCAACAGCTGCTGCATGCTGATAGTGATGATGATGATGATATCATCATCATCCAGGTCATCATTACAGGCTTTACCGGCTATCTAGTAGTGGTTAATTAGGACGCGTGGAAAATACAGGACCGACTTAGAATTTCCTGGAAACATATGTTGTACAAGCCGAAATCAGTACTTTGACGCATACGGCTACATGAAGTAACACATTTAACAAGGTGTCGCACTAACAGGACGTGACACTACTGGCCCGCCTTGCAGTGTTATGGTGGAGCTATAATTAGACTGAATGCGGCATGACGTCATCGCCTGGCCTGCACGGGTGAAGCCACCTGCAGGCCCGCCGTGGAGTGTTACAGAATACAGACGACGACGACAACGGATGTCAGAGAGCAAAACAATGCTGGCCTTCTACACTATGTGTAGGTGGGCCAGTAATAAAATCACGTCGCAGAACAAGATGCAGTTTGTGACGGCAGACTTCGCCCCCGGTGCTGCCATCTGGCGAACTGGACAAAACGTATGTGTCATATTTGATTCGGTATATTCCCACCATTATATGAAAACTTGACATCATCCACAAAACCAGAAGTGCATAACGTACTGGGCCACGAGTAACACAGAAAATTTGGTGAAATTTGGACACGTGGCTTTTGAGATATGTAAGCAGACAGACAAACTGACAGACATACAGAGTAGACACACACTGATCACAATACTTTGCACATTTGGCGGGGTACAAAGTCAAAGTGCAATGACTCGAGACTACAAAAATACCGGAGTGAAAGCACTCTAGCAGTATGCTCTTGGCCAAGGCGGTTCAGAGGTGGTTCAGAGGTTTAGTTCGTGTATTCTGCGAACATATCCGTTGAGCCATTCTTAGAAAACTCAGCAATACCATGCATTTCAGTGGAACAGACAACACTGAAATGTGGAACAGACAACCCCTCAAAACTTCAAAAGTGCCCCTTATTGTGGGGGATCTCAACCCCTTCTAACACGTGATTTATTGGGCCCACCCGAGTCTTCATCCCAAACAGCATCTTGATTGGTTTCAGCGGTTTTTGCAGGGCTCACGAATGTGACCAACAGGTAGACTTACAGACAGACTGACCGACCATGCTACTTCGTGTATAGCAGTAGGCTGCTATCGCTAGATGCGATGCAGCCTAAAAATATGAGGTGAGAATCACTTGAGGAAAAATGATGACAGTAACAACAACAACAACGGCCAAGAGTTGATCTTATCGTATATTTGACATTGTCGTTGGGTTTTATGCAGAAAAATGAGATATTTCGGCAGTTAATGATGAGTAGTTTTGATGTGTCTGCATGAATGTATAACTACAGCAGATCAGCCAGGGAATATACACTGTTGATTATGCCACTATGGTCATATATCCGTCCATCCTGTCTGCCTGTTACATGCCAGATACACCGCATACATGTGGGTATCGGGGTTATGAAAATTTCACATCTTTCGACGAACAAGGTGTCGCCCTAACGGGGCGTAACCGTACTGGCCCGCCGTGCAGTGTTGGCCGCCCGGCGGCCGGCCCGCCTGCCTGCGAACAGCATTACAGACGACGGCAGACAACAAACCGTGAGATGCCAGCGAGCAAAACAATACTGGTCCAATAGGCGGGCCAGTAATAACTTGCTGTGTCTTGGAAACAGTACGTGATACCTCCTGCAAAATGCAGCCCAGGAGTCCAGCAACTGCCTTTCATCTGCCGCTACTTCAGCACAGTCAGTCATGCATACATCCTCAAATGGAGTGTCACACAAGCGTTCAAGGCACTGAAACGTCCTAGCCATGTCGCCCAAGCATCTGTCCCCATATGGTTTGTCACCCAAACGGTCGCACACCTTTCTCAAATTGTTATTTAATGTTGTTGATTATTTACCGAATTTACAGAAACCACCAGATTTTGTTAAGTACTTTGTATTCTGTTATCTGACCTCTTGTGTGCAATTTGATTTATGTCTGTGACTCTGTGTTTATTTTGCTGTCTTATTGTGATTCTTAGTGTCAATAATGTCAGATGTCAGTGTATTGTTCTGATATTGGCATGTTGTATTGTGACATATTGAAGTATGCTTATGGACTTACTAATCGTAAATTTGTTTAATTATTATAACCATTTATGTTACAATTACAGTTTTAATCTGACATGTGTTATGTTTTTGTTGTTTTTTTCAGTTGTTGCAGACAGCATATTTTGGATATTCAGTAATAAATGACATCTTTGGAAGCAACTTGCTGCCATCTGAGTACAACGGAGTCCCAAATGTTCCTACTTTGCTGCGGTTTCGAGATTTCATTGCCGCTTCCATTGTCTTTCCAACATGCATGGTAAACAGACATTGTTGTTGGTGCTTTCTGTGTGTTTGCTGGACCCACCGGAATTTCACCAAGGTCTTTGGTGCGGAAAAGTTATTAAAAGTGCAATGTAATGTTTATTGCTTGATGATCAGTCAAGTCATTTAAGACAATATCAATGCATGGCGGATGGGCAGAATTGCACTATGCATAGTTGTGATACACGTACGCATGATAAAAGTGATATTCTTGTGATCTACTGGTATCTAGACAAGAAACACAGCCATTACAGGGGACTCTGCACGATGTCCTTTGTCAGTTGAAATCGTGTCGACTGCTACACAATTGTACAAAAAATCCGATTTGAAAATGCTTGCACTAGGTAATCTATATATAATAATCAGATTGTGAAGATGTCACGCCAAGCACATGGACGGATGTACGGACGGACGGGTTGGTGGGTACGAGCAATCCCGCCGCAGACCGGCGTGACGGCTTGTGACTGTAAAGGTCAGTCAAAGCCATCAGAATTGCCGCTATTCGGTAGGCCACATGTCACTTTCGGTTAACAGTCTAGAGATATGAGTAGTTACTTCCAAAAAATTAGAGGTCACTATCTATCAGCATTATATGCAATCCATTCCAGAGATATTGAAGCCCCAAAATTTAAAAATGGGTCACAGGACCTTGACCAAGACTATTGCGGGGTAGCTTGTTATCCCAAGGCTAATACTTAATGCAGCCTACATGTACCTGTATACATTACATGTATTTAAAGTGAACTCTTTACTGATATGTACATATTTTGTGTTTGATAGTTTGTATCAACAACATTCTGGACTATCTATGCCATTGATCGTGAGCTGGTTTATCCAGCATCCTTTGACAAGATCATCCCTGTGTGGTTGAATCATATGTGGGTAAGTATGTGCACTGTGTATGTTTATTGTATGTATCGTAATTAAGTAAAGTAAAGTAAAGAGTTTATAGCAGTTAGCATCAACTTAGCTATCATCTTAGCTAGGGGAAACTCACATGTCATATGGGATCACACAGTGTTACCTGCCACCTGGCTGAGGTGTCAATCCTACCTTTACCCACAGCCAAAGCAGGTACTCAATTTAGCGACCCGGAGGGATGCAAGGCTGAGTTGACCTATGTTACGTGAAAGCGGCCGCCTGCGAATTGAACCTCCGACCTGTCAGTCGCAAGTCTAACGCCCTACTGCCGCGACAACACAAGTTTGCTTGTGTTTTGCTAGTAACAGTTGGACTGCAGACTGTTCTGAATCGACTAATGTTTATGAGCAGAAAACAGTATTTTCTATTTAAAAAAATTTCAAGTCATATAATAAACTTGATGTAACTTAATGTAGTGTTTTATGACAATGTCTTGTTGTGACTGTTGCAGCATACTAACATATTGATATTTCTGGTTATTGAACGATTGTTCGTTTACCACAAGTATCCAATTCGGTTGTACAGTATCTCCGCTCTGATTGGATTTGGTGCTGTTTACCAGCTGTGGTCGGTATTAACATGCAACGATGTTCATCTCATTTAATTTGAGTTGTAGATCCATTTCTGCTGCGTAAAGGTTCTTTCACACCGGCTGCATTGAGTTGCAGTGTCTTGCGGTATGTTATGGCAAAAATGATGCAACATACCACTTGGCACTGTGCGGCACCACCAGACAATGCAGTGCATATTCAGTGTATTTGATCGGTGTGGTTTTGCCACAATGCGATGCATCCGATGTGAACGAACCTTAACTCTGCTGCAAGCAGGGCATAAAGTATACTGCTGTAGTTCTGTTTATCTGTCCAGCAAACACATGATCTTTGTCAAAGTGCTTGATACCCGCTTAACAATTAACATATCTTCAGATTTTTCACCACCTGGTACTGGTGTCATCACCACTGTGGTTTAATACAACTGACAGAATTGCATGGGATCACCCTCCATGGGGCACTAAATACCAGTTGGATATGAAACAATTTTCAATCAGCAAATTTCTGTATTTTTAGGTCATTTTTGTATTTTTAGGTCGACTCTTCAAATGTCCATCCGTGCGTACATACGTGTGGCTGTTCGTCCTCAGAAAGTTTCTTTGATTTCAATGAAATTTGGCATGTAGGTAGAGGTCGATGAGTGATGCACGACGGTATGCATTATGACTTGATCTAAGGTCAAGTTTAAGAGCACTTTAAAGTTGGAAATCCGACCATTTTCAAAAGCTGTCTCCTCTGCCATTTACAATGGGAGCTGGCAAAAACTGACCACTGCTTCTTAAACTAGGGCTCAAATATCCAAATTTGATCTGGCCAGATTTTTGATATTTGGCTCAGTTTTTGTGTGATGTGACTTTGAAGTCGGCACAATCGTCCCTTGCGAAGAATCGACGTGTCAGTTCCGTACGTGGCTAATTTATTTAACCGATATAAAGTAAGTAGCAAACGTGGATTTGTGTAGTGCTTCTGCAGTCTACGTGTAACTTATCTCAAGTACTCAGGTATGACGTGTTAACGGGGGTTCACAGTTTTACCTGCCACCCAGACATTCAATCCACAAGTATCGAGCAACACTTGCATTTACGTCCCAGTCGGAGCATCATCGTTCTTTGGCCGGTGGCCACATTACGCTGATTGGCGTCGGAGGAATGAATGCCTGTGTGGACAATTTGTCAAGCATCGTTACGTGCAAGTGAAGCAGTCAGGAGTCAAGATACGTGACCGCAGTGACTGTGAACAAGTATCCAAAGGAGCGTTTGGCAAAAAGGCCACATAGCCGTCTTGTCATCCCTTGCATCGGCCCTTTTCTGTGGCAGATCTGGACCTCCGTCTAATACATGGTTTCTTGGACTCATGTTAGTCATCCCCCAAACAACATCTTGTTTGGTTCAGCTGTTTTTGTTCACAGCTCACCTGTATGCCCAACACACAGACCAGAGACATCTGTAGCAATAGGCCGCGTCTATGCAATGTGTGCAGGCGATATGGTCTAAATATAGGCCATATTGCATTGGCCATATTGCATGTGAAATTGATTGCAATCGTCAGAAGTCATGTATGAGACACTGTTTCTACGGTTATGTTCACTTATAAGGATTGCCGAGGCACACACATTCAGGTGGTTTGTAAAAAGTAAGTGACATAAACCCGTAAATTTGTGTATATACTCAGCTCTAAGGTGCTCTGGTAGGGGATGTGTTAGCTGAGGAATGACAGTTTTACCTCCCACCGACATGTTCATCCACAAACAGAATGAGCCATATCTGCCTATACTCTTTTGCCGATACTCATTTTCTGTCCTGCAGCGGGTAGAAGACTGAGTTGTCCTTTGTTTGGTCTAAACTTTGAATAATTATTTTTCTTGTAATAGCGAACAAGAACTCATCAGGAGATGAGATAGCGAACGTACTTGTTAACGACGATATCGCACACACGTAGGCCTACTTCAAAATACCGAGACAAACCTACTTCGTTTAACAAATTAGACGATAGATTGGCAAGTACTGCGCATGAAGTCTTGAATTGTAGCATCTGCTACAGAATTTCCACTTCGCAGTTATATAATATACCGGTGGCGTCGCGCGGTCCCTCTGCAGACGATTTTGGTACTAAATTAAATGCAATAATATACGAAATACAGTGCAGTGCTAAGCGCCCATTAACTTTATTTGTTTACTTATTTATTGTATATTCTACCTCAGCACGCATATGTAAATAAACATGATGGTGGCTTGTATAAAAAGACTTGCCAAAGACTATGTAATATCTGCAAGTATATAACGTAACGTAGCAACTTAGTATAGCAC
>Ga0209363_1000655_pt1 | contig 14305 bp, 8 predicted proteins | sample WorMetexBAHAMAS3_FD_187385 | JGI IMG/M metagenome (GOLD analysis project Ga0209363, IMG submission 187385) | Marine gutless worms symbiont microbial communities from Max Planck institute for Marine Microbiology, Germany - Inanidrilus exumae... | ecosystem: Host-associated > Annelida > Digestive... | reverse complement strand
GCATAAATATTCTATAACAGCAAGGTGGACTGTAGCATATTCATAAACTCAAGACTGAATGCGCAGTACTTGGCTAGCTATCGTCTAATTCGTTAAACGAAGTAGGTTCTCTTTTTTAGTATTTTAAAGTACGTACGTGCCATATCGTCGTAAAAAGTTGACGTTTGCTATCTCATCTCCTGATGAGTTCTTGTCTACTGATGGCGGTGGAGAGCCACTTTCCAGCCTGAGAAGTTACGTTACGACCATATGGCGCTATACAAATGTGTATATTATTATTATTATTATTATTGCAACAATGGCCTAGCTAGTTTGACTGAAAGATTTAATGGAATGAAAACCATCGCACAAGAAGGGTCAAAACACCACTTGCACGTGCCCTTAATATGGCAAAGCATACACATAACATCTACTGTAAGCTTACACGCGGCAGAATACAATGCAATACGATACAATTTCTATTGCCCAGTCATACATAAAATAGATTGCAAATCCTATATACAAGTTTGAGCTGTCGCAGATAAACCGCGCGACGTTTTGCGTCATATCTGTATTGTTATAAACACAGGTGGATGCTCAGTGTGATAAACTTGAGACGTTTGAACTAATGCCTCCGGTATCTCTATACATCCGTGATTCAAGTGTTTTAGAAGCGTATAGCCTATGCAGCATATACAGTAAGCTTATGTATAAAGTCGACTAACTCACTGCACCACTATGACATAAATATGCTTGTAATGTATGAGGTGTTTAGGACTCAGTAATCTTCTACAAGTTCTACAGAAAGCGTAGGCATTCCTATACTTTGTTATAGCATAAGAATGTCTGCAAATTAGAAGACTAAGACCGTATCAATTGCAGTCGAACCGTTCGATTGTAGAGAAGACGACCACTTGATGAGAAGTAGTAAGTAGCTGTGTTTTAGACGTCCACTTGCAGCTCGGCTGGCTTCAACACTGGCAAGTGCGTAGACTGGGAAAAGGCAACGTTTTAATGACACGTCGTCAGTGAATGATGTCAACGAAACACGCTGTGTTCAGTTCGTCCATGGTGATACTGTCGCTGTGCACGATACAGACGCGGTATATATATGGCTCATTCAGCGCTCATGGAACTCATCGAACCTTTTGTCGAAAAGCAACGGTCTGCAACTAGGCCTATACGCGGCAAGAAATCGGTGCTACACGGAGACAGCAAGCGGCGTGTGAAAGACTCGGTTTATATTACCGACTGTATGGCGGCTGCAGCGTCAGCGTCAGCAGCAGCTGAACGCTGTGTCGCATATACAGTGAAGATAGAACCAACACAACTAGGCTTGCACTATTATTCTTTTTGTAGAAACTGGTTGGCGCACAGCAAAGACGGTTAGTTAATTTCATAAATAAAACAAATAAATCCAACACACAATATGAAAATCTGCTATACCGGTAACGTATAAGCTATGTAGTATCAGTTAATGACTCCAGTCAAAATTGTATTCGACATTTGCTGCAGTACCGGTAATATTAGTGATGATCGTTTGCGGAAGTATATCTTTTTTATCAGTTTTGTCTTAGCCAAACTACTACTGTTATCTCTGTCATGTAAAGTCTGAAAACTTCAAAACCAAGAGATAAAGCGCGCAAAAATGCTTATAGCGTGATGCCTTATAATTTAATGTAGGCCTAATGATATTCGTGGCATTGAAGCTCTAGAAGCATTACGGTAAAATAGCAGTCGTAAAGCTGATCAACTATAATGGGTCTCAAAACCCAGACAACAACAGAGTACCTATCATACAGTTAGGCCTAGTGTGCTATTAACGACGCAGTCGCGGGTACAGTATTGATATGCGACATATCTTATCACAATTCTTATAAAGACGGGTTTTTACTCCCTTTTGTACTGGATTTCACAGCAAACGATTCGAGCGAATAGTCCGTCTCCGAAGGGTGTTTCAAGCTTTATCCCCTGCACCCGTAGAACTTTAAGAATCTTAAAGGAAACCGTTTGCAAGTTTGCAAATTGAAATTGGTTGCCCCATTAATAAAACATTTAGGCCGCCTGTATGTTACCATTGCAGCGAATTTGTTACGGCCGTAAAATCATTAAAACACCTCGATAACATGCGTCAGATCTGTAATTGAATAGCCTACGGCACAAATATGTTGAACGGCCGTTGCCAGACGTATACGTTACGATTAATTCTGTATTCAGTGCTGACTCGGCGGCGCTGCCTTGTCGCTTGCAATTACCGGAGGAAACAAGAAACGCTACTTTAAAGGCTGCAAAGGCAGCGAGCTAGTTACTTCTATGCGACGGACATTAAAGCATGCCAGCTTACGGAGAGTCTGCGACTGTGCAGTACCTCGGCATTGGTTGCGCCTGTGGCTTCCTATGCGGTCTCTGAATATTATGTCACTAGTATTTATTCAGTAATTAACGTAGGCCAATATTATAGCATTTCTTCTCGCATGGCCGAAGAAAGCCAGAGACGTAAAAACGTTAGGCATGTAAGTTCAAAGGTAACATTTTAATGCAACGTTTTCTTATTTCTGACACTGTTTACGCTGTTTAACGTTTTGTTTTATTCCAGCGTTTTTCGGCCGCATCGTATGCGCGTGCATACATGCGGCCTATTCCTACAAATGTGTATGTCTGTCTGTCTGTTTTTCACGCCGATGTGCTGTGCAAAAACGGCTGAACCGATCAAGATGCCGTTTGGGAGACTGACTTACGTGGGTCCAAAGAACAACGTATTATATGGGAGCCAAGATCGGACGAATCCATGCACAGCCGCGAGGGTGACAAGACGGCGATGCGGCCTTTTGCCAAATTGCTTTGGACACTTGTACATATATGAATTAAGTAACCACTGCAGTTTACATTGTCGTCAATCTCTTCATCCTCGCGGGTAAACGAACCGCCTTGATTCTAGGAGTGAAGCTGGGAACATTATTTTCAGCCTGAGAATATTCACGGAGACACAGCTGGTCTTGTATTGAAAGCAAGCGGAAGAAGGTGAGGCCGATAGAATTAACTTAAAGTCAGAATGCTTTTTCGCATTTAAACCAGCAATAGGCGACAGCGGCTAGCGCTTAAGTAATGTTCTCACTGCGGCAATATATCGTCGACGAAAGTGAGAACGCTACTTTAGGCCTACGCTAAATTTCTCGATTCATTATCGACGGTCGTCGTCAAAGGGGTTGTGACATCCTGCCGGCAAAAGCGGCACGCGTATCTCGAGGAGGCTGAGACATTGTGCGTGATCTCGATTTAGACGGTAAAAGCTTAGCATGTGTCGTTTGCGTCCTGCTGAGTTCTGTCGCCGGTCGAGTCGGCCAACTCGCCGGAAGTAGGCCTAGTCGCAGTGTGTTGATCAGTGAAAAGCCTTCGGAGAAATTAAGAGTGAGTATACGAAATCAGAACAAGAGTTCACCTGTCGCAGGCGTCATGCCGAATGCGCTATGGTGTGCAGACATGTTTAGCCTGGTAGTATACAACCGCATGCGAAAATTATCGTCGTGTGCTTTTGTTAATGCATGATGCAATTTCGTAACAGACATGTGCCATCAGATAGCCGTGTCATCCGTAGCCGGCATGACGCCAACAAACAACAATACAGTGAAACAGCAAATCAAGCTAATAACTATACAGTGTACCTGAAATGATAACGTGAAATAATTATAGACAGATTAAAAGAAACGTCGATGTCCATATAGCTATTTATATCGGTAGGCCTACCTAACCGTCTAGCTATTTGTCTCCCACAAGCACAAGCCTATAAGCTAGAATACTTGAGGTACCAAATTAAACTGAAAGTTATGAGCAACGTTTTATGGAAGTGGAATACACCAGACACCAGTTCTACAAGATAGCGTTTTTGGTAGAAAGTCCCTGCAATGGTCACAAATATGTTCACGGCTGCCGCCTTGGTTGGATGCATAGGTAGGAGGCAGTGAACAGCGTGATGAATCACGTCATTATCGAACCGTAATTAGTGCTGGGATCAGGCAAGGATCGGGTACAATACCGATGAGTAATGACGTGTTTCAACACCCGCGGGTTTTTAAATAGTCCGAGCATACTACATTGCGCGTCGTCATGCGGTGACGCGCTGCGTTGCACGTCGCCGCGCGGCACTGTTACGTCGCCTCCGGTAGGTGTGCGAACTACGATACGATACGATACGATACGATATGATATGATATGGTAGATTAACGTGCACTCAAAAGCTGAGAGATGGCCAACTTAATCTAACGCACGGCCCAGAAACAAAAAAAAATAAAAAACAAAAACAAAAAATAAATTTAAAAAATATAAAAAGTATATAAATAAATAAAACCAAAAATCGAGTAGCTCAGAAGAAACGGTCCAGGCAATAGTCTGTGGTGGTAGTCAGGGAGGAAGGAGTGAGGCTACAGGGGGTACGATTTGTGACAGAGGTAGGTTTTAAGCCGGGAGTGAAAGAGAGAGGGAGTTATAGATGTACAGAGTGGTTAATTAGAAGAGGAAGAAGTGATGGGTGAAGGAATGGGTGAGTCGGAAATGGAAGAACTGGTACCAGAATGAGGTTGACGAAGAGAATGGAGCAAATAGGCGGAATTATTGTGATCGGCGTGTTTGTCTGCCTGCTTGTCTGTCCGCTCCCATATCTCAAAAACTACATGTCGATGTTCATGTTACTTGTGGCGGTGGCTTAGTCGACGCTGACGTCAATGCAATAGGTTATTTATTTCCGGTTATACGGATGACGTCACGTTTTCAAATAATGGAGCAAACAGGCCGAATCAAAGATGACGCATACGTTTCGTCTAGTTTGCTGGGTGGCGGCACCGGGGACGAAGTCTCCGTTTTCGACTGTTTAGAGTTGCGTTTCGTTGTGTTGAGCTCCTATACCGTGGGGTTTTATTCGAACGTATGATATATACCTTGCTAAAAATTTAGTGAGGTCACCCGTAAGGTTAGCCAAAACATCGGCGTGTATTGCTGTTTGTTATCGCATACAACTCTGCGCAACTAATGCAGCAGCGACGGCTTACGTGTAGGCTACCGTAAGGTCAACTATAGGCGGAGTGGGAGAAAAATACGATTTTCCACTAATTCATAACTTGCTGTAGTTTGTCCACGTCCAAAACATGCTTCATGTTTCCTCCCTTTGTGCAGCCGATAGGAGTTGTAAATTCTTTAAAGAAGTCCATCTGCCAAGTATATACGTCTTTTCTCAATAAAGGCTGTGACTGAATGAGTATATGACTATATTATCTTCCTTTTATGACCCATTGAGAACAGAAGCATATAGGCTAGACATGCGTCACAAAGGCATTTTTCTTCAGCTTCCAGGTTTGTCATATATATTCTACTTGAAGTGTATTCAGCCTTGCGAAAAAGTGACCATAGGTTGGCTGACAAGCCATTTTCCATTTTAAATGTCTCAGTTATGTCAGCTAGCTATTTCTTCTTTCTTCCAGGACCAGTTCCAACTGATCTAGACTAGCTGTTTTCGTAGGTTAATTTTTTTAGATATGAAAACAGTCAAATAAATTGACGTTGAACACTTCCCAGTAACAGCTTGTCTCTTGTTGTATAGTAAGAACTCCACGCAGCTGAATATTGGGCTCATTTCTAGTGAGGTTTGACCGTTTGACCACCGACTTGCCAAAGTTCGTTAAAGTCGCCTGATTCTTGTACTTTATCATCCTGCTGATCTAAATCAGCATAAAATTTTCTTTGGGGTATGTTTCTTTAAAGTGAGCAGCTGCCTTTAAATTAGTGGAGAACGTGACCCCCTAGATCCTATTAGGCTTTTTGCAGCCCATTTCTTCAACTGACTGACCTTCCGTATTGCATTTGTAACCAACGTACTCCCAAATCTTGCAATTTGGAACGTTAAAATTCCACCTGTCAGTGACTTGCCCAGATGCTGACAGCGTAGATGTTCCGAACGCTCGAAACGTTCTGAATGTTCGAGGAAGAACGCGTTATTAACGATTTTATTCTCTGCAGGTTTTTTGTATTCCGATTGTCGGAACTTTTCATTTCTGCAACCAATAGAAGTCCATTAGACCTATTGTATTATTTTGTGGACAATTAAGGCGACAACAATATCTGGAAATGCACGAGACTAGCTAAGTAACACAATATAACATAACATAACATAACATAACATAACATAATATAACATATCCGTTTATTAAACAACTGATAGACCACAGTTGCATTGATAGAAATAGGCACGACCTAAACGTAATACACATAATGCAAAGGTTATTTTACTTGCGTAGAAGGTGAATGCGTCAATGTCATACTATACTTACTGTCATCGCATTTGGCGGTTTCTTGTGAACAGAAGGGTCATAAATATAAGTAGATAAAACTAGAAACAAAACTCCATGTATGACATTATGATAAATACGCCTAGGTCTACACAGTGTATTACAATTGACGTTTCAACAATTTTTAACTTTTTTAACGTTCTAACGTTTTTTTTTATTTTTGAGGAAAAAATCAATGAACGTTCGGAATAACTATGGTTGACGGTGTCCAAAACTAACTGACCATTCATGCGATTATGAACAGGAAGATATAAACGTGATGTCGTCAGCACATTTCAGCACACTGCTTGACAGTCAATTGTCCAAGTCGTTTACATGAGACGAACTCACGTATAGTTATCTGTGGAGTTATAGTCATATTATCTGTCGAATAATGCCATTGTCGATGTTTTTAGTAGGCTCGAAGAGCCTATAATGGAAATACTCTACGGGGCAAAAAACAGTGTTCGTGCGTTCGGCCATAACTCCACCGACAGTGAACCGATTTGGATGAACTCTGGAGCACTGTATGAGCACATTGTCCTGGAAGATTTTGGGCGCAATCCGCGCTGTAACAATAGTTCGAGAGGTAGCCGAATGTTTGTTTTTTGGTCAAGTAAATAACGCACGATTTCGCCGATTTCCAGACGGATAAATTTTACGACATTTGAACACAACAACATCGATATTGGTGAAGCAGTGAAAACTTTCGGAACAGAATTTGCAAAAATTTACCGTAAGGGGCCGTTTTCCAAAAAAAATGCAAAAATTGCTCACAAAATTTCCAGGTCTTGCGACTTCAGATCGTCATAACTCCGCAATGATTACAGATCGCCGGAAATTCACTACTAAAGTGACCCTCTACGGGATGTCTAGTTTCCATTTTTTTCCGTTAGAATTAATTCAGTTTCTCCCCTGGTATGTACGCTGCGTACAAGGAGCGTACTTTCCACATTTTCGGCTACGTCTGATGTCCTATTAGGTAAACCACTTACGCCGCTGCAGCTGCCTGGCTTCCGACATGGAAGAAAAGCAGACTGAATTAAAAACTGAAAGTAAGTAATACGGCAGATAACACTGGCATCACTCCGTCGCCTGCATGTGACACTAGGTATCGTCGAATGCAGGTACTAAACAGCTTGTGCGTCAGTAAATAAGTAAACAGTTGTGTCACTTGTCGAGTACGCTGCTGCGAAACGCTCTCTTCGAGTTTATATTGCAGTGTGTCCTCAGATACACTGCAACCCATCTAGTTAGTCACTGGAGTTGTGACCAGCCAGTGAATGAATTATTTGGTAGCAACGAGCGTTCCGAAGCTTTGTTCAAACTACATTCGCCATTTGACGAAAACAGCCGTGCTTAAAACAGCCCTAACGTCAAAATGTTTCTTTCGCAGCCGCCAATCAGAAAGTAACATTGTTAGTGTTGTTGAATTCGAGTGCAGAATCGAATTGTGCCCACTGTCGATCAAACGACGATATGACATTCAATGCGTCATGACCGTGTACTGTCAGCGAGTTGGATTCGCTGTGTAAAGGTTATGATTTCGACTCACGTAAGGACCCTGGGTAGGCTGGGAATGTGTCAAATGTGTTTACATTCTTTTCGTTTTTTACCGCGCGACGCATATTTGCGGGGCGCAGTTGTTTGGCTACGTGCCTGTCCGCCTGTCAGTGTCAATTATTGGTAGTAGACCTATTACAAATTAATCGGGCCAAGTCAGGAGAGCAGGTCGGCCATTTGGAATGGGCCTACGATTTGGAAGGCGTCTGCCCTCCTAGTAGAGGCAAAACGGTGGAGTCTTTGGTAAAGAGTAGTGATATTCAAATTAAGAGAGTCAAGGAGGATCTTTCAGCACAAAAAATGAATATATTTTTACACTACGTGTGTATGTACAGACTTACACACAAACCTATATATTTAGCACTGACTGCAACAAGATGCAGTCAGAGACTGCAGACTTCGCTGCCGGTGCCGCCACCCTGGCGAACTCTACAAAACATACGCGTCTTTTCTGATTCGCACTCATTCGCTCTAGTGACAGCATGACGTCAATCCACAAAACCGGAAGTAGCGGTACGTAACATATTACACTACCGTCAGATGAAGACCGAGCCACGGCAACAGGGAACGTGTATAGATAATTTCGTGAAATTTTTTGGACATGTTGATTTCGAGATATGCGAGCGGACAGGCAGACAAGCAGACAGACAAACAAACAGACACGCTGGTCGCAATAAGTACAGCAAGCGTGACGTTTGTACAGCGCCTTATAATGAATTGAAAAATACTTAGTGAGCGGTTTGAAATGAGGCCTACATTCCCCTGGGCATAAGTTATAAATTGATCGCGTAATGACGCCCCATCCTCACAATTTTGTGACAGCGTGACATATTAATAGCCTAAATGTGGCCCACGGTCACATGCTCAAGCAACCGCGAGAAGGATGCACGTAGGTATATCTTGTTGCACGACTGTGTGTAACTATGGGTGCTAAATGGCTTCGTTCGTACTGCATACTGTAGCAGCTGAAATTGCGTCGGTGTCGTCAGCAATTACTGTAATTGTAGTTGATGTGCACGTTTAGTCTAGATTTAGATTTATAACGTCGAAAACACGTAAGCAGTACACAAAAGTCACCTTTGGTCGAGTTATTCGAGATGTGTCGCCACGAATAATCAAGTTGACTCATTCACTGTAGCTACTATATACGAATCTACTCACTGATGGCTCGGATTCATGGCTTGAGTCAGTTTAGCAGTTCTGGATAATCCTCAGCGATTTCGGCCACTTTTTTGTAATCGACCTTAGAACAAACCTGCTTATTTAGCTCATCATCACTATAGGTACCAATCTCTGTACATGATTTCACGATTCTGGCGTTTTCCGTGAAATCGAAACGCCTCGCCTCCATGAAATCTAATGTTATTTCCTTGCATAGCTTTTCAAAGCTTATCATGCACATCAATATGATACGATATGTTACGTCACGATACAATAACATTAACGTGCCCAATGAAGATTTCGTCGTTTGCTGCGTGCCAGACTTCAGCGCACAGTATAAGCCTATTGATCACTCATGACAACTATGAATATACAAAAGAGACTTTATTGTTTTCGATATACACGAGATAGGCTTATTGGCCGAAAATCGCGAAGTTTTCACATGCACGAACTGCATTTTAGCGTCCACGTTCAGGAGGGACAGAATCACGATAGCATGCAAGGGCGCCGGTATGCAGTGAGGCTCGGTAGAAGTGCTGAAGCGAATGCGTGACGGATGATAGCGATGAATTATCACGTGCAAATAAGGTAAATTTGAAAGAAAGCGATTAGAATGACGATAATCGCCGCTTTTGACCTAACCCGCATCTATTTGGCGGATTGGCCCTCTTTGGGAGTGACCCCATTGGAATTATGCCGAGATCTTTGGCACCAGAAAGGTAGAGTCCCTGGGCGTTGTTTGCCGGCTTGTGACGGTGGGACGGACAGACAGACACGACTACAGCATATACTGTACTAGCACTAGCATAGCGTCTTGCGGTAAAAATCGTATCTAATAAGGTTTTCACTTATACGGGAATGACCTTCAAGATCACTCAAGGTCATCGACAATGGCGCTATTCAATAGTCCATGTCACTTTCTATTAGTGGTCTTATGATATGGAGTTTACAAATGTTTGCTTGCATCACGACGCACCGTCAACTTCCCTTCGCCGACTCTATGGCGTGACTAATCGAGCGTAATAGCCTAAGTCGACAGTAGTGTGTGTAATAAATAATTTACATGTGCCATCGTGACATCTCACCGTCCGCCATGCAGTCGCGTTACGGGGACAGCCTACGCGTTGATGTAAGTCCAGTTATTTCTAATTTGCTTTTAACGTCTCTGTCTTGCACCATTTCTGATAAATTACCACCTTCACAATGTAGGCCTACGTGAACGTGACGCCTGTGACCTTAAGAAGTCCTTCATTCTCTATGCGACATCTGCGCCACACCCACTTTCAAACTCGTGCGTGAACATATCCTAGACAATACGTGCTGTATTTTCCGGGGTATGATATTTCTAAAAGTTTCAAAAGCTGAAATGACCGTTAAAGTCACTCAAGGTCATTTAATCATTATAGGCTCAAACAGGCTGAAACAACCTATAATGGAAATACTCTACGGGGCAAAAACGGTGTTCACGCGTTCGGCTATATAACTCCGCCGAAAGTAGGCCTAAACCGATTTGGATGAAATTTGAAGCAGCTGTGAGCACAATGTTGGGCTGGCCCTGGCATATTTTGGGTACGATCCGTATAGTAGCGACAGTTTTAGAGGCAGCCGAAATTTTTTTTGGTCACTTAAATAACGCACGATTTCCTGTCAGCAATATTTCACGAAATTTGAACACAACAACGTCGATTGGTGAGGCGATGAAAACTTTCGGAACAAAATTTTGATAATTTTATTATAAGGGGTCTTTTGTAAGAAAACAAAAGTTGCTCACAAAATTTCCAGGTCTTGTGATTTCAGGTCGCCATAACTCCGCAACGATTACAGATCGCCCAAAACTGACTACCAAAATAGCCATCTACGGGATGTATAGTTATAGCTAAGCCGCGACTTAAGGTCTATGTTTAGCCGTTTTTATGGAACATCGGCTTCTGGCGGACAGACGGACACAAGATCATAGCATCCTGCTAGCATAGCGTCGCGCAGTAAACACAAATGCGACGGCGCTGAAGGTATATTACAGTATGATAGCATAAGCATACCGACACCCTATAACCTTTTAGTGAAATGTCGATTGTCGAATAAACACGTTTATTACTTGCGACCCTCGACTTACCTGGGTAACATTCCCCTGTTTGCCAGCATATAGGTATGATGGTAAAACATTCATGCCCGCTAATCCAATGTTCAGTCCCTAACCCTAACCTAGCTTAACCTTAGCCCTAAACTCTAACCCTAATAACCACTGGACCGTGGGAATAGCGGGCCTTTAGGAATAGGCCTACTGGGCGGTCACTGGTCACTCACCTGGTAAAACAGTTGTTCTCAGCGTTCACTGACGCAATAAAAACGTAAAAAAACGTTATAAACGTTAGCAAAAAACTGTTGAAAAAGTCAATAATACATTACGTAGACCTGGGTCTAAGTCCTATTTATCGCAATGTTGTACATACACCGTCAGAATGCAATGTCACGTTCTACTCAAGTAAAATAGGCCTATTGTATCGTAGGCTACATGGATGTTGTTGTCGCCTTGTACACATGAAATAAAATAATATCGGCAATAGACTTCTATTCGTTGCAGAAATGAAAATGTTTGAAAATCGAAAAACGAACAAAAACGTCCAGAGAACAAAGAAACGTTAAAACGCGATTTTCCCTGGAACGTTCGGAACAACTAAAAAATTTCACGTATGCAGATCAGTCGATGATGTTCGGGTCATGTCGGGTCATCCGCGACTAAAATCATCTCTCAGTGGCTACAACTTCGGCAGTCGATTGCAGTCTGTTTAGCGAATATCTTGAACTGTTGACATATAGCAGATTGTTTTGCGATTCCAAGGATCAAGCTGTGTACGACGCGCAGTCAGTGATGCGGTGATAACGATGATAATGTAGCCCAACATCCGCTACAACGGATAACAGTGTATAATGGTGCCAGTAATTCCGAACTGCTGCCCGCTGACTCGGAACTCGGAACGGCGATGCGTGAAACTTCAATTACAGACAACATGGAAGCGTCGGTGATAATTAGGCGGGACGTGTCGTACACATTACGCCTTAGGTCATCTAACGCATTTATTTCCGTCTATTTCATCTGGCAACACGATAGCACATCCTCTCGCTTTATAGTAAGGTCAGTTGCGTCCTTTTATCTACGGCGCCAACTCCGTCAAATTTACACCTGACTCCTTTCCTTCTGTCACCGGTTTGCGTCGTGCTAGAGAGCTGCTTTCATCGCATGATTGTACGGCAATGCAACAGGATTTGTAGGTCTACACGAAGGACGATGGCCCGGTTGTATGGAAAACCTGTTTGACTCCTCGTCACAAGTGCATGCTACATTTCTTTCTGGACATTTCTCCTCCCACATTGACTCTGTAAACGTCTCCCTTCTCGAGAACATTTCCCCTGCGCAGTGCGCACGGCATTTTTATATCTTTGTAATTTTATCAGATTGTCATTTTTGCTGTTTTATCAATGCTAACTACTGCGATCAGCATCTCTGAATAACTGTTTGTCTGTGTGTCTGTCTGTATAACTGTCGGCATGCATATGTCAGAAACCACACATCCACATTTCACCAAATTTTGCTGGGCATGTTAGTTGTTACCTGTGGCCGTGGCAGGGGCGCGGAGTTTTTGACTGGTAGAGCAGTCTGGGAGACATTGAGGTCTAACATGCGTACCGGAAGCAGATCTAGTGAAGTGGCTTTTAATTGTAGGCGTCCAAGACTGTAAAGAAATCAAAATTTACAAATAACAGTATAACATTGGGCGGTTAAAATTCTAAAAATCACTACATTTTTCATTGCAGTTGAAGAGCAACATAGCAGAACACAATAGTCCTAACATTATAAACGTCAGTAGCAGCATGATTCCATGACATGTATACAGGGCATAATTTGTGCGGAAACGGTTGGGAACGCAGTTCCCATACATCTTAGTAGGTGTGGAATCGCTGTTGCCACACTTCTCATTGCCTCCATTGGGAACTTAAAGACGCATATCACGCTCTGTGATGTTCAACTTTATTATGCGTGAAAATTGGTGAAATAAAATGCGAAATTAAATTTTCGACGTTGTTTGTGTCCGTATATTTTTGAATCAAGGCGTTTAGTTATATTTGTTGGTCTTCGTCGTTTTGTGGCCTTTCTTTTCCCCAATGATATCTCTGGAACGGTTTAAGCTAGAAAGTAACCAGAAGAAAAAGAGGATATCTAATCGAAGCTTTTAAAATACTGAAAAAGTTTGATAGTGTTGAAAGTATATACTGTGTGGTTTAAATTATCTTCAACAGGATTAACAGATTGCTGCCAAATCAGATACACCATTGTTATCATTATTATTAATCTTTTCAAGCAACCTTGTCGTTTAGATATTAGGAAGTATCTTTAGTCAACGAATTATTGATGATTCGAATAAATTACCAGCAGATGTTGTCAATAGGGATTGAAACCGGGGTTTTGAAAAACTCGGGGCCTGGAAAAACCAGACCATTTTGCCAAACCCGAAACCCGACTTTAAGAGCTGCTGAAACCCGGGTTTCGGGGTTTTGTTTTTCGGCTACGTTCTGTAGTCTGTAGTACATTTCAACAGCAGATCGTGCAACAGTTTAATGCGTTTTTCACTAGTCATCGACCACAAACTGTCCAAATGTCTTTTTCTGTTGTTTCTGCGGGCCCCACGCCCACGGTAGCTGACTGATTATCCGTTCCGTGCGATGATATGACAAAAGCTAAGTAGCCGTACATCGCGATTCCGAACGGCTTATATTTTATACCGCTGATGTCTTCTTCTTTTTTCATTCTTTCTTTTTTCGACGCCTAATCTCGGAGGTCACTGAACGGATCTCAACCAAACTTGGGCACATATGCAATTATATGACTGCTATTTGAAAAATTTGGTCCGAACTCCCACGCATATACCCCCACGAGCTGGGGGCAAAAAACGCTTTTGGGACCAACTTAAACTTTGACTGAACGTATCTCTGCAACGGAACATGACATCAACAATCGGAAAGAAACCTGTCAATCTAAAGGGACACCACTACATGCCTCCAAATTGGTGAACTTTGGTCCAGATACGGCTGAGAACGGTTAATGTAATGTAATGTAATGTCAATGTGAAGATTAAGGTGATGCTTCACGAGCAGAGTCCGTTACAGGGGCATCTTACAATATTAAAGTTACAGTCTGTCACACAGCTGAAACACTAGGGCGAAGAGTATGACGACTGGAACAGTGCCGTCTTCATGTCGCAGCGGAACTGCAGCAGTTATGACGCAGAGCG
>Ga0209363_1000654_pt1 | contig 14321 bp, 8 predicted proteins | sample WorMetexBAHAMAS3_FD_187385 | JGI IMG/M metagenome (GOLD analysis project Ga0209363, IMG submission 187385) | Marine gutless worms symbiont microbial communities from Max Planck institute for Marine Microbiology, Germany - Inanidrilus exumae... | ecosystem: Host-associated > Annelida > Digestive... | reverse complement strand
ATATATATACTGTCAACCATTATATGCTATTTCGACATCACATGTAATATGGCCCACCTCACATTAACTGTCCATAATATAATGGTGCATTTCCCAAAAGAATGGTGGTGAAAATTACAAATTTTAGAATCTTTCATTAATAGATTAAAACCAATTAACGCGTGTAACGAAACAAATCACTAGTATGCACATATCAGGGCGCACGACTATTATCAGGCTCAGCAACTGGCACTGAAGTAATGCTGCAGTCAGATTACAGATAACTTAACAGGTAACATCAGCATACAGGTGCTAAGTATATTGAACGTTCTACCTTCTGCAAGCTTAGCCATAAGCTGAATACGTCCAGTGGCACCAAGACCAAATCCAGCACGATCCATGTCATCAACGTCATAATAGCTGCCACCCGAACTTTCTGGATTATGCTCCGTAACATTTCCGACCTTCATAGGTCGTCCCGCCAACTCAAAGCCATTCAGCTGATCCATGGCTTTCTTTGCATCATCAGCATTGTGGTACTATGCACAAATTGTACAATGCACACACATACAGTAGCTAAAGCTATAACTGCATCAGTTCAGCAAGTAACAAATTAACACAACCCACTGATGTTACTTTTACAGCAACATTCAAGAAGAAACGGACAAAAATTAATGTAACGGACAAAAATTAATGTTATGACGTTTGATGTTTATAACTGCTGTCTACTCCTGTGATGCATACAAGCATTTGTGTAACATAAAACTATGATATACTGTCAACTGCTTTACAGTTATTGTCTGCAGTACATGCAATATTATACATCGCACATTGTTCCTGCACTATAAACCTACTACCATGAGGCTGCATCACATGCACACAGTACAGAAATGCTACAGATGTCACACGCAGCATGGTCTGTCTGTGTGTCAGTCACAAGAACAACTGAACTGAGATGCTGTAAGGGGCTGACTTGCATGGGCTAACGTAACTGTGTATCAGATGGGGGCAATGATCCCAGTGGTATGGGACAATCTAGGAGGTTGTCTGGCCCATTAAAAAACAATGGGAGTTTCTGCTGCAGTGTATATAGCAAAATGGATCATTTAAAAGGCATGACAGTATGACTGCTGCAGCCAACTGCAATGGCCACGACTTGTCGGTGACAAATTACATTGTTCACCGTAAAAAATCTGCCCCTGCGATGCAGCCTTTCATTAATTTCTGTGACGACATGTTACTAATACAACCACCATCACTACTACTACTTTGTTTGCTTAATCAGCCTTCTTTTTCACGGCTACATCAGGATAGGCTGGGTGGCTATATGCCCTTCCTGTAACACAACCAACAGTATTTCATAGTACTACAGGAACTCAAAATACTGACAACAAACAGGGCAGATCACCCGATGAGTCGATGACCTCCAATTTTAATCTACACCCAGGAAATTTTGACCAAGGTACGATACATACTGGCTGTCTGACAACAGCACCCAATGCAGTACCAGCTTAAACTACTGTAATACAACAAAGTAATAGAAATCACCATATATGTATAAAACTGAATGCGTATGTGTGTCTGTTCCTTATGCATGGCCAGATATCTGAGTGGATCTGCACAAAATTTGGCATGTGGCATCCTTATATGGTCATGGGGAGGGGTGTTTCGAGGGTCGCATGATCCCGCGGGCTCATGCTCAGCACGCTGTCTGTACGCCACTGAAAAGTGCTGCTGATCATGCACATCATGCTGAAGAAATGTCGATGGGTGTGTAGAATACGTTCGAGTCAAAACAGTCTGATGCTAAACCTGTTCTGGGTAGATGTGATGGACAGTAAGGATGTGTTTTTGCTGACAGCTCTGGGAAGTTACACAGATGCGGACAGTTGTGCAGTCGGATGAAGGTGTCTTTGTTGAACTGATGTAACCAGCCTTGCTTTTTCATCATTTATGCTCAGTTACTTGGTTAGAATAGGTTCAATTAGGTTGTGTCACTAGTGTTTTTATGTTTGATGTCTCGTATACTGATTGTATTTTAGTCTGTCTGTCGCCTGTCTTTTTTATCTTTTGTATTACTCTGCGATTCTTGTGCGAATAAACGTGGTCATAAACATCTGTCTAGCAGGGCACGAAAGTAAATGTGCTGCGAAATTTGGAACTAGTGGGCTGCAAGTGCAATGGATCAAGTGCCATAGGCGGAGGGTGTTTGAGCGCCATAGACTCGAGGGTGGAGTGCTAGCAGTCTATACTCTATAGTTACAGACAAGTAAGTAAGTAGTAAATGTTCCAGCTATTTGTAATCCCCCTCCCACCAATAAACAGCATATGAGTTTTGGTGCTTGTCTGGAGGATAAGAGGGAAGATAATCAGAACTGCTCTGTTCTGTGCTGTGTATGACAGTTGTGCACAATGATACGCACACACGTGTGAGCAGTTCTTATATTGTTGGCATGTTAGTTAGGTTTAGATTTCTTTTTGTGTATTAATTTAGGTTTTGTCCTTCGTGTGTTCTTTCATGTTAGCTTAAATCAAACTGCAAATTCCTCAATTGGAGAATGAATGTTGAAGAACATAATATAAACTGTGTGTCAACAACTTACAGTAATGAATCCATAGCCTGCAGAACGTCCCGTCTGATGATCCTTCATTAACTTGAAGTCATCAATCTATAACCAACAAACGACATAATCTCACCTCAAAACTGTTACGTTTATGACAAGTAACCTATAAATATTAGCAAAATTCACAGACAATTCGATGTAAATATATTCAATTCAACATTTTACAGAAACACTGTTCAGTATTGAAAAATCAATGACAACGTTTCAGAGAAATAAAATGCGTGCTGATGAAATTGAAAACTTGCCTTTCCAAACGGCTCAAAGATACCACGCAGCATCTCCTCGTTGATGTTGTAATGCAATGATCCAACATACAGTCTCATTGGTCCAGTGTCAGTTGATGCCTTCATTGCCGCTGCTGCAGCACTTGCAATACGGTTACGTTCGGCATGAGACGGCTGGACAATGATCGGAACTCCGAGCAACCTCTGCCCACTGAGTCCCATCGCCAGAGGCACCGTATCAACATCCTCAAACTCCACGTATGCGATGCCTTTCGACCTGTGGGATTTGTTGTCCAGAATAAGCCGAACGTCGTGAACCTACAAACCATTGCATTGTACAACATGATCAATGTAATGTCCATGTACATGTGCTGGAACTACCGTAAAACTTCTAATAGTCGGGTCTCAAATATAAGCCGGGTCAGTAATACTAGCCGGATATGCACATAAAACCATCTTAACAGTTATGGTATGTAATACCTGGCAGTGGACTTAGCTATCACAGTCATCGGTAGGCCTACATGAACTATGTCGGTAAAAATAATGAACTACACCGTAAATACCAGTACACAACAACAACTCTGTTATGACAATTCAGCAATGTTCTAACAGAAGCCGGGTCTCGAATACAGGCCAGGGTCTAGGTCAGTTGTTCTAATAGAAGCCGCGGGCTGCTAATAGAAGTTTTACAGTATGCATTGTCAACAGTGTTCAAACGAAGAACTGCAATGTTCTTTAAACGCTAAAATAGAAAAGTCAGCATAATAAATCCAGCACCACCACTATATTGGCACTAGAGTTGATCCAATGAAAGTTAGGGTGTTGTGTACAATGTACATGACATACATGGTAGCTGTAATTATTACCTTACCTCCAGTATAGGGTGCAATCCGATTAGTCTGTCTGCTTGCATATCTCAAAAACCACACAACCTAACCTCACAAAATGTCCTGCACATGTTAACTGAGGTCATGGCTCGATCGTCCTCTCATAATGCAATATGTTATGAACTTAAAGTTTTGAGGACGACATCCTGTTTTCACATAATGTGCCATATGGCATGTGAACGGCTGGCATGTAATGTAACAGATGGATTCCTCAGTGGTAGGGGTGTGGCGTGACAGCCCCTAACCACTGGCGAAGTGTTATCCCCACTTGCCTTATTCTGAGCATAAACAGTAAGACTATAAAAGACAAAAGCCTACGTTTAAAATGACAAAATGTGTAACTATGCATCCATCCTCAATACTGAGTCAGCCACATGAAAACATACATCATAACTGGTGACAGTGTACCTTTCCCGCTGCAGAAAAAAACTCTTCAAGGTCACGAGGTCGAATGCGAGCTGCCAACTGCATGCAGAAAACTGTACGAGCATCTCGCTCTTCTGGATTGAGTTCTGGTGAAGGTGTTCTGGAAATACACATCAGCATACTGATTACATAATTCAATGTACACAGATGTACATATGTCAAGTTTTTGACTTCAGATGATATATTATTAACTCTGAACTGACTTTACCATGAAATGTGGAATGTGCTAAGCTTGAGTGGCAACTGTTAAAGCGTTCTACTTCCAGTTTTTGTTTGACCGAGTTTCTTTTCCGCATTAACTCCAGGCTGGTCAGCCTCTGCAATAACTGGAGCAGGCTTTTGTAGGCCGGATGCTCTTCACATTCCCAATGTCAAGGCACTGAAGTGAATTGAAATAACTGATGCCCACAGGGAAAATGGCACACTGGAAACTCATCTGTTCTCCATCCAACAACCGACTCTTGAGCTACAGGACTCATTACACTGGCTACAGCGCCCGTACCCAGTATCAACTGACTGCCAAATCCATATATACAATCATCTCACACAGAAAAATTATCCTTGTCCACTGCTATTTAATTTACGATTTAGTATATTTTACAAACCAATAGCTGCAAAGTGCAGGCAGAATAATTGCTTTCAAGAACTTCTGAGACTTACTCAATGACTTTGCAATGCAATACTTCAATACCTTCAGTATCTAACAAAAAGGGCAGCATTGTAGCTGTTGCATAAACACAGCGATACTTTGATAATCTTACCCAAGTTGTATCTGTTTACCATACAAAGGGAATAAACATACACCCCATGTTGATCAAAATGAATACATAAATTTCTGCAACCTTAAAGAGTTACATAGGTCCCATCAAAAAACACCGTGTGTGCAAATGCACAAATTCCTACTCGTTTATAACTAATCACCAAAATGAAATTTACGTGAAATTTATGTACACAGACAAAAGAAAAGTGGGGCTAAAATCAGGTGAATATGCAATTTGTTATAAGTCCTAGACTGTTTTGCAAATGACAAAAATCCACAAGGTTGATGAAGTTGAACACACAGAACTGCTGTGGTACATACTGTGCAATGCATAGCGCCGTGCAGTAATAACTGTCAAAAGATGTTCAAGTAACTGTGGGAATCCTGTATATTATACAATATGCATCCTAATATACAAAATGCACAGGCTAGTCAACACCTATAACAGTCTACCATACACACCACCCACATGATCAAGCAGATATGTAACATCATCACAGACTATTTTATCACAAGAATTATATAGGCCTACACTGATTCCAGAAATACAAGTCCTATTTTGTACTTCTGCAACAGTTTCAGTGCATTACAAAATTTTTAAATTACAACATAATGACATTTTAAAAGTGACCTTCAACAGAGAGCAAATGACTCTTAACTGCATTATACTTCAGAATCAACAACGTATATTCAATTCACACCAAAATTATTCAAACTGCACAATAAATCATAGAACAAATAAACACCTAATTAGTAATTACTTTGCCCCAGTATGTGTGTGTGTATGTCTGTTTGTTTGTCTGTATACTCACATGTCTCAAAAACCACATATCCATATTTTGTTAAAATTTCTATACATGTTACCCGTGGCCATGGCTCGGTCCTCCTCTGACGAAAATGCTACACGTTATGTACTTTCAGTTTTATCAGTGACGTCATGTTTTCACATAATGGTGCATATACAGTAACTCAGGGGCAGTGAACTGAGCACTCACAGCTGGCAGCAAACGATTTAATTGAGTGGTGCAGGGGGGGGGCCATAACAGGTAAGGGCTAAACCAAAGTCTGCCATCTCCAAATGCGTAGTTTTTATAGCATGCAACAAAGAACGGAACTGCGAGTCTGTATCCAACTGAGACAAATGAAATCAAAGCATGTACAAATGTACGAACGAATGAGAACAATTCACCGTTTGCGTGCAACTGGTGAGCTTGCACGTCGTCCAAGCCTTCTTTCGTCTTTTGACTGTGGTGACTTGGATCGGCTGCGGTACCTCGGCTTATCATCCCGAGTCGAGCGTTCTCGGCGATCGTCTCTGCCTCGATTGCGATCGCCTTTACGATCCCTGTTGTCACCGCGACGATCACGGTCTCTGCTTCGACTTCTACAACAGACATAACAGATCCTTACTTACTTCACCAGTTAACAACTTAATGTCCCTCAACGGCAAAGTAATGACAACTACATGCCTAACATCGAGAGACCAGTAATTTGTACCACGTAATGCTATGCCAGCATGGTATATCGTACGGACCTCTGTCTGTGTCTCTCACAAGTCTTGAGTTATATGCGACGAGTTTTTTAATATACAAAGGTTATCGTCATGTAATATAACACCCTACTGGGTGTCTGGAACACCCTAAATTTGGATACTCAGAGAAGATAAGTTTAGAGACGTCTATGCTGTTTTTCATGTGGAGGTCTGAATGTTTGCCCCAAACTACTGATTGCCTTCGAAGTTTGAACAATTCCTGTGTCAAGTGTCATCTGAAACAGTTACATTGCATGCGGTTTTTGTACAAGTTTTTATCGACAGCATTGGCGAAGGCTACCCATCCACCGTGTTCATCCATTCATCCTGGTATCTCATGAAAGGCTCGAGCAATCTTTTGAAACTTACACGAATATTAATTAGCCCCTACTACCAACCTGATTAGATTCTGGAGATCAAAGATCAAGGTCACACCAGGCCACAGCAAAGACATCCGCGGCAAAGTCCGTGTTCTAGGTCTGTCTGTCTGCATTTGCTGAAAACTACAGCTAACTACTGTGCATACAAGTGAACAGATCAATTGTGATTCAATGCAGATATTAACGTCAAGCTGCTTGACTTGTGTGGTCAATTACTTCAGCTATGCTTTCTGTTAAAACGTTATGCCGTGCACAACTGTTTGTTGTCATTTGGGAAGAACTTTATACTCACGAGAACTTCATACTGTCTGGAATAGACATTGGACATTTTCATTAAATCAAACTACAACTGCCAATTAAGATAATTAATTACCCCTACAAAGCCACAACTAACCACAGATAGCTGAGGCTGTATAGCATCTAGCTTTATAACAACAGGATTATGGCGGTTTTTAAGGTCATATGAAACATTCACTGAAAACTGCACTGTGTACACATGCATACATGACACATTTAACAATGAGTTAGTGACAAAAAATATACAAGTCTCCACAAATTACCTCTTGTGCTCCCTCTCATAACTCTGTTTCCTACAATGCAAAAAACAAGGAAGGCGTCACTAAACGATGCTTGTGGCCATCATACAAATGGCATTTAAGTAATAATGTGACCATAACAATTATCTGTAATAAAGACATGCACATTAAGAAATTCACAAAACAGAACACTTAATGACAGAATTCTTTAAAACAGCATGATATGATCAGATGGTGTAAATAGTATGCCAACCCCACAAAGACTAGGAATAGTATGCCTATCTATCTAGAGCACATTTTAGCACATGCACCAACTCGTAGAACTAAGTGTGTCTGTACATGTGTTCATTAACATGTACTGCACAATAATGAAGTGGTTGTCACTGGCACGCAAGCTATTACACTTCATGTTGTTTGGGGCTGTCGAGACGCGCGTCGCTGCATAACATACCTTGGCGAACTTGTCAGTTCAATGTTAGCGATCCCAGAATCTCACTAGCAGTCTGCCAATTTACAGACAAGAGCACATTTATAGTAGTGTCAGACTAGAATCCCGCCTAGCTCACCCCTTCTGCATTTATCAGTAACCACACCCCCACTGCATTTTTCATTTTATCAATAGTCGACCGTATCTTGCTTTAATCACTGATTCAAAAAGTGAAATTTTTCTCTGATTCTTCTGCATTTACACACATGGCATAAAAGCAACATTACAGCCTATTTTTCACAATATCAAACCAAAAATATTAAAAGTACCCTAGGTAAAAAAGAATACACAGGACATTTTGGTTTGCAGTTCTACTATACACAAAAGATGCAGTAAATACAGCAACTGGTAAAATAAATGTAAACAAATGACAATATATGAGTCATTCATAAATAAGTTACTAAACAATATCATGTCATCATATGTACAATATGAAAATCTGAAAATGTACATTTTGTAGGGGTTTAACTGGGAATACTTCCTGAGAATTTCACAACGATGACGTCACTGTGACGTCATGTGTAAACAATAAATACAGCTGAGATTGCCATTAAAGCACCCCAATAAAAAGGTGGCTGCATACTCATTTTAGTGAGTTAAGGGACCTGACATCAATACATTGTACCATTCATTATGAAATGGAAATGCATCCAGTCACCAGCAATTCATGTTTGGTATAGAAGTCTGCCTCACATATAAAGATGCAGTCAGCCATTTATTCCATCATCAATCTGTTTAGTGCAGCTCCACCAGTGCTCCCAGCACGCAGATGCCATATGAGACGATTGGCAAACTATGTTCCTTAGATCATTGTTTAAATCTGAAAATGACTTCACAGATTTAAAGGGTTGTTTTGGGGGTGCTTGGATTATTACAGACTGCTTGGTATGACTGTTCCTGTGACTTTTGGAGAGTGCAATACTGTTGCCAGAGATTTTGATCTAATAATATCTCGTTTTTGGATCAGATTTATATTGTACATTTATAGTCACAGTCTGAGTCATAAACAAAAAAGTTGGAATTAGTTGGATAAAAGTTTAACTAAATATTTTTAGTTCAGTTAACTGTTTTTAAAAAAGTAGTTCGCAACTGAAAGTTCAACCAATTTTTAGTTAAAATTTAGTTTTAATTTAACCAAGTCATTCAGTTAGCTGCCCATCAATGGGTGGAAGACCCTATAACTGTTACAGAGAGCTTCCTTGGGAATCTGTCAGTGAAAGAATTTTGAAAATCGGTCTACATTTGCTGAAGTTATGATCAATAGTCCATTGTACTGTTTTTTTCAAGACAGTGTATTTATGCAAACATTTGCAAACAAATTCACTGAAATGCCAAGATACATTAACACAGACTTTAAACTAGAGAACACAGGCAGTCGTATCGACATGCAGACTCATGCCGGCAGCAGCAGCACACATGTACTAGCAACCGTGCGACTGTTACAATTTTCGTAACTGTGTGTCCTTGACCTTTTGACCTCTGGGTCAATGCACGCCGAGTGACTGCTATAGAGTATACAATGTACAAACTTTGTTGTCGATAGCTCAAGCCGTTTTCCTTTTAGAGCGTGGACAAACAGACAGACCGACAGACAGACACGGCTGAAAGCTATACCCACGCCGGCAGCTATACAGCCGGCGTGGGTAAATAAATAAGACAATTACCACAAAGCAAGGCCACTACAGCTTTTTCAAGTGTGACAAAATGGCATGTACTCTAGTCAAAAATCAGTCTGTTCACATACTGCATCAGATCAGCCCCATGTCCTGTCAGTCATATCCATTAGGTTAAGTTTCAGTGATACGGGTAGAGACGGACGTGTATGAGCAACAGGGCTGAGAGCACCAAAAAATATTTGTACATATCCCAGGACCCTTTAAAAACTAAATAAATTAACAACAACTAATAAACAATAAGTAAATGTAAGCAGGTTGGTTGGCTGGGAGACTGACATACCATAACAAAAATAGGCTATATCGAGGACAAGGTCTCGGGTAGAGATCTAGTTCCGCCAGGTTAAGGATGGCCAATGATTCAGTAACCTCCTGACCTCGTTGCCTTTTTCATCAGCCACGACCCAAAATGGGAAAGGATACGGGAACGGGAGGCTCATTTACTACACTAGCACTTACAACCGTGTGGAAAATAACCAACCACCACAAGACCTATTTATGAGATCAATGTGATATCTTGCATAATGGCTGTTCTTCAGTTCCTATAACATATCAGTGCATACTGACTCTTGTTGTATAATATCTTTTCTGTGTTGGTCTGTGATTTGTAGTAAAACGAAAAATATCATTGTGCACTAATCACATATTAATCGCTGTTTTAATGCACATTTTCATTGTGTTGTGATACAGGCGTAGGGGCGATGAATGATCAAATGTGCGGATGTGTCTGCAAGTTTTTCGCAAGTCTGCGGACAGACACGGAAGCAACGTTACATATAGTGGGCGTATAGCAGATGTGGATGATTGGACATGGATGCATCCTACTGAGATTGTGAACTGCACGTAGTGAGCGACTGCGCGTGCTTAATGAAAGTTGATTTTCAGTATCGATTCTGGACTCAACAGGAAGTTGTAAGAAAACAAGATGAATGTTAGTTGACAACATAGTCACCTCTTGTCCACATTTCTGCCATCATCCCTGTCACGGTATCCTACATCACCTGGTTCCTGAACACACACAAACAACAACAAGAACATAAACACCGTGTCTGGAAAAAAAGTGCCACTATATTTTTGCTGCTAACTTTGCCGAATGCTGAAATTTTAATAATTCTTTCACCATAGACTTAGCAGTGAATTTCTGGCAAAGCTGTAATTAAACATCCCACCACACGCTCAAAGCATCACTACCATACCTTGCGAAATGTTTGTGCTCAAAAATTGCCATGCTGCAGAGATGAGTGGAACAAACTGCCATGCAAAACTTAGTTATTTGAAGCCGTTACTGAAAAATATTCATCCTACATTTAGTGGAAGTCAACGTGTCCATGCAAAACGAGTGTCCATAGCGGCTTGCACAGCCCTGGATAATGTTTATTCATCATCGTCCGTCGCTTTTCTTTGATCTCGTCTGGCCCGAAGGTGCGCGCGCTCATTAACTCCGATCTCCTACAAACTGATGTCACCGGTGTAGCGAACACGCTGCCCATCAAATGGCACAATGGTGAGTGTGCTCAATCAGCAGTACTGCAGTAGTGTGTCGCAGCCAATGAGTGCAATGACTTTCATGAGTACCGGTAACTGCTGTCGCCTGCTGACAGCCGTCAACTATAGGCTCGCACCAAGGTATACCTGGTACTTTCTCCCCCGCCACCACCCCGCCCAACCCATGATAACAGCCACCGCCACTGCCCCGTGCTCAAAGTCAATATAACAATACTAAATTCAGCAAACAAAGAGTGAAAAGTTGGCTAGCTGCGAGGCATGCAAACCACACATACACATCTCATTAAATGACTTAATGCAGTTCTTGGTTATCGCACGCAGTGGACATTACAAAGGGTGTGTAGATCACGGACCTCAGTATAGGCAGAGTTCTGGTGCAGAGTGCAAAATCTGCACTCTGTCTGCAATCTGCAGGTAGCCGAGCGATGCAAATAGAGTCCAACATCGTACATGCTTGCGCTTTGTGGCTCCATCCGTCCCTACGGTTTGCAGGTCACTTTCGCACCCGACTATGTGGGTTCGCCGTAAGTGTAATACCAACCTCTGTGGGAACCTTGGATTGGTGGCACAACAACGTATCAGTGTATCCAACGGCAGCTGCTGTCGCCCGTCCTAGTGAGGCCGCAACTTTGCGAGCACATCATAACAGGTAGGTATTCAGTCTAAATAAAATACCCATCGATTTCCGGGATTGGCCAATCAAGACTCAGGAATGAGATTTCCCAGGAATTAACATCCCTAGTTTGAATATTGGCATCACTTCAACTAGGACACCATGTACAGTTAATATCTGCATTAAGCCAGTGCATCATCCAGCTCTGTGTAATATGTTTAATAATTATTAATTAATGCTGACACTCAAAGACAGAATCTTCATCAGATCCTCTCTGAACAACCAAACTGCAACAAGTACAATAATATAATACAATAGTTTCTTGTACAGCGCCCCTATAAGTTGACCGAGAGTGCATGACAGTTCAAGAATTGTAGTTTTTAGATACATGATATGATAAATCAACCAGAGAAACAGCTCAAAAAGTCAGCTTTCACGAGCTAAATGTGACGATACAATAATATATTGTGACTTGCGTACGACTCACTCAACTCACTTAACTCTCGTCATTTAATTCAATAACAAAAATAACTATTGACAGGTCTTAACAATATGATTAACACACCTGCCGCCTGTAGGTCTCCTCCAGCATTGCTTCTACATCAAAATCATCGGCCATTGTGTTCTTCTGTTCTGTCACATCAAATTCATAAACTGAGATATGTAACAGATAGCCATATTGCACTAATCCTATACTAACAGTATGTACAAAATTAAGAATGCTAAAACTAAAATTTTACGGTGACTGCATGCAAAAATAGTTTTAAAATTATTTTAAAACTCAAATCAACTCAACATCAAACACAGGTGTGAACACCTTCATGTCCAAGTACGACAATCAAGGGTGACACCGTATGTTGAGATCCACGTCGCTGGCAAATGGGCGGATACATCTGTAGCTGCGTTCACTCCAATTTGTCGCTGGCTACATTTCACGCGTCCATCGGCAAACAGCAAAAATGGATAAACTGGGGTGGCGCTGAATATGCCATCGGCCCCACCGGAATTGACGTGGCTGTCCAAATGAGCGTGAAACGTGCTGCACCGCTGTTACGTATGTCTCTTCCGACTACCTATCATGTGTTGTCATCCACCAGGCTGACAGCTGTCAACAGAGGCACGTACGACTGTATAATACAGCCTACAGTGGCACTCAGCACATATACGTCAACAATTTCGGCATATATGCCTTCAGTCTTGTCCGACAGTAAAACCGGCAACTGGAACAGACTGGTTAACTGTGATCCTGCCTCGTACCACTCGCAATGTTCCAGCAACTCCAGTGACGCAAGTACTCGCAGGCAGAGATGCTGTGCCTTGGTGCCGTACAGTGCCAAAGACGCCGTTTAATACATGCAGCTGCCATCACCTTGTACACTTGTCCGCAAGCATACGTAAAGCATAACGCTGCGAAACTTCCGCTGTATCTGGACGGAAATGCCATTCTCCTGGGTGTGGTAATACATTAAAGTACGCTTTTGCTTTCATCATGTTGCTGGAGTCTGATGAAGCCGGTGGAAGTCTGGTGAGACTGGAGGAGTCCTGTGGGGCTGGTGGCATATTCATAGGAACCAGATAACTGCGAGGTTCATGGGAAGGGCTACCGGTCAACTCGGCACACGACCAACTCGTCACACGTAGCTGACCTATTAATTTTACACAGCATGGGACAAGTTGACCACATGGGTGTGACGAGTTGACTATTAGTGGGACGAGTACTTGGTTACAGTTAACACCTAATTAAGCTTACTAAATAATGTCATAAGTTGTAGTTTTATTACGTTAAATTGTATGATTGAAGTACGCCACTAAACACGCCGCGCCTAGCGTATAAACTGTACACGTGCGTCAGCATTTTAGCATGCAGTTTGTATCCGCCCGCTATAACGTAACATGGATGTGGTCTCTTTGTTAACATAATCATTTAAAAATTTTAAAAACTCCTCCTTTGGTCTATAGTCAGTCAAATGTTACGAGGAAAGTGTCAAATCAATTTGCTCGTGCGTGTCAGCTTGTGGCGAGTTGCCTGTGACTGTGTGACGAGTTGACTATATGACGAGTTGACCGTGTGACGAGTTGGCCATGTGACGAGTGGACTGGCAGCCACGGGAAGTCGCTGACCGATAACCGCATACCTCGCACGTCCCCTTGCAAACTTGCACCTCGCACTTTCCCATACCCGTCTTTTAGCATGACCGGCTCAGCCTGAGCCAGTACATCCACTACGTCTGCGTCGTCTATATCATAGTGAAAAGTACAATTTAACTAACTATTATCGACTACTTCATGTGCATGCTAAAATCCATAACTCCATTAGTGTCGTCCAAACGTCCTACGGCTGTTGACGACCTCGCAACTTAGACAATAACATCACATTTATGGTTATATATTTCTAATATTATCATTTAGCGTAAAAATGCATTTTAAAAACTTGTGTTGATTCCATACTAGGTATACTAACAACTGTGAAATAACAAAAAGAACACAAAAATACACCAACCACTTATTACGCGCAACAAAACACGGAAATAATAATGGCGGAACAGCGAAAGTAAATAAGTAATAATGACGTAGTCGTACAGCTGTAGATGATGTACTAGCGCACGAAATTCAGGTCATATCGCGCCTTTAAAGGCGGGGTATAGCGATTTTTGAAGTTTCAAAATAAAGTGCATAATTAAATACAGGTATGTAC
>Ga0209363_1000653_pt1 | contig 14323 bp, 10 predicted proteins | sample WorMetexBAHAMAS3_FD_187385 | JGI IMG/M metagenome (GOLD analysis project Ga0209363, IMG submission 187385) | Marine gutless worms symbiont microbial communities from Max Planck institute for Marine Microbiology, Germany - Inanidrilus exumae... | ecosystem: Host-associated > Annelida > Digestive... | reverse complement strand
ATAGGTTGCTAGTGAAAACGTTTTGGCGGATGGCAGTTGGCAAATAGGCGGATAAACGAGTGGTTTTAACATGGGAATGAGTTCGTTCTGTGCAGTTTTGGCGGGTTAGCAAATTTGGTGGATTAATGGGTGGTGGAATAACGAGGGTGGACCTGTAGTAACTAACTTACCAAAGTCAGGGAAGTGTCGGGAAGAATCTTGTTAGAGAAAATACGTTTATTGCAAACAACAACGATTAGTAGACTTTATGGGCATGCATCAGACAGCCAGCATAAAGGGTGCAGCATCTTTTCTCAACAGTCAGTTGGTGTATCAGAAAGGATGAGGTCCAGTTGAACAGTGGGTGACTTTCTGTGGTTGATGTCTGTGCTTCGAGTTCGCTTCAGTGCTTTGACAGTGTGCTTTGCGTGGCAGGAAGGTTACCCAATCTGCAAAAACCTGCTCCAACTACACCCGAAGGTTCTCTGGTCCAACTCCAGAAAAGGAAGATGCTGGTTAAACAACAACTAAAAAAATTGATTGATTAACATTTTACATCCCACTTGATACAAAATTAGTATTTTTGGAGACATTCTTCCTAGCCAATCTCTTGACTCAGTACTGAAAAACTAAACCTAACACGACAAAAGCAAACGTGTCTGCAACAAAATATACTAAATACAAAATGAACACAAAAAACTAAAGCCAGGTTTGGTCGCCTCTTACAACCTTCGGTCTGGAAAGGGAACGGGCCTATTCTAAAACAATTAGAAAAGTAAGGAAGTAAATTAGTAAGGAAGAAAGTTAGTAAAGACGAAAGTAAGGAAGAAGGCAAGTAAGCAAGCTAACAATTTATATAGCACCAATATCAACAAATGAATCAGGGTGCATTACAGCCCCACCGACTGTACGAAGCTACAACTGATAATAACAGCAGCAGTAACAGCTGTAGTAACAGCGCACAAGGATCCCTATCGTCTTCAAAATCAAAGCAACTGTTCCCGAAACTTTGTGAAAATTTATGCACATCTTCTTGATAATCCTGTTAACGGAAACACAAAGGCAACTACACAAGCTTCTCTGTGAAGGTAACGACATGCAGAAACAGAGACATACTTGGTGGAGGTGTCGGACATTTAGCAGGTTTCTCTGCTGCCAGTGGCAGTGGTCTGGTAACGTCATCGGTGTTGAGAGCAGAAAAAACATCGCAGTCATGCTCGGACAATGTCAACACGTTATTCGGACTGCCAATCTCTCCCACAACTTGAGGCTGCAATAAACAATCATCACTCATTTCACAATAAGTAGTGCAACATCAGTCTGCTGGTCGTACACACCAAGCTACGATAAAAGCAATCAATTCTCACATATGTAGTTTAGTCCAATAAATATAAAAAATTGTTGTGTATGGAGCAACACTGCACACAAACAACTTAACAATGAAAGGAAAAATTTCACAGTATTTCTGCCTGAAATCAAAAATGTGGTTTCTTAGTGCAGTATATTTCTGACAAACTCTTCTCTCATAGAATGGCAGGCCATCACAAATACTTAGAAAATAAAAATATCACAATCATGCCACAATTAAGCCAAGTACCTTAATTTTCTGGCTACTAAAATCTACACAATAAATGCTATACAAGAGCTATCATAAGTAGGGCCCACAGTTTTCCGCGGCAAATTTTGCCAAATTCCGCGGCGCCGTTTGCCAAATTCCGCGGCTCACCGCGGCAAATTCTTGGAATTCCGCGGCTCACCGCGGCCGCCCATTTTAGACTACACTGTGCCGACTTTGGCCCAGTTATATACTTATAATTTTAAATAATAAAAGGTAGCACTGCACGAGTCTACTGCTACATAAATATACAATATAATTGGAAGAATTAATTTCTCACGTTTCTTCATAAAAACGGTAATTCTGATGACGAAAGTGAGCAAAAACGGCCTCTCAACCGTCATGTGATATCAAAATGAGTAATGTTCAATTTTAATTCAACTGTTAGTGGTAAAATCGATCATTAAATCAAAGTTGTAGGTTTCAAAGTTTGATGTGATCACTGATCAGTCATATCAGTCACTGAGTGATATTAGCGATATCAGTGATATGATGTGATATCATCATAACAGTCATAATCAGTCAAAGTACTGTAAGTAAGCAAACTAAACGTGTAAACGCATCACTGAAATCAACAGGCCTGTGTAGCTGTCCAAAGGGACTGCGTGTCACAATTACATCAGCAATACAGACTTACGGAATTTGGCCGTTGCCGTGGAATTTCCGTGTTTACGTGTAATTCCGTGAAATTCCGCGGAAACACGGAAATTCCGCGGCAACCGCAAAATTCCGCGGCTCGGCTCGAAATTCCACGGCTCGCGGAAAACTGTGGGCCCTAATCATAAGAATATTAAAACTGGACGGTGAACACATCCTACTTATCCAGTAGGTTTTGTAAAAACAACAACTAAAGTTAAAGCAACATGACAACCTCATAGGGGTGACACAACCATCGTCCATCAACCAGAAACTTGTATTGATGTACACCTTGTGGCACGTTGATAACTGTAAACATTTCTGATTGGCTACAAAACAGCAATGTCACATGTGAGATATTTCAGAGGAAAAAATGTCAACTGAATAAAGAACAAGTGGACAAGGAATTATGATGAAAGGCCACATATGAGGGAAGTGAAATTGTCACCAGAGACAATGTACTGTGACAGTGACACTGCCCAGTTGGGAGCATGGCAGTTGGATGCAGTAGTCCTGCTATTATGCTGTTTGAGAACTGAAAGATCCCTCTCGCTGCATGCCATTACTGACAACTGAATCATCCCTTTTGCTACATACACCACAGCAGATACTCCCAATGCTTTCCAATGTCCCGACAACCCCTAACACCCCTCAAATTGCCCCTTCCCATGGGGATCTCGTGTGACCAACATTGAACATACAGCCAGACACATACACCACACTATATGCGACATCTGTAATAATAGGCCACATCTATGCAGTGCTGTGACGTGGCCTATAAACGCGAAAACAAATACTTCTATCAATCAGTACTGTTTTCATGTCAGCAGAAACGGCAACTTGGATGTGACTTCCAAAGACTAACATTAGTTATTTATACGACATATGCCACCACACGTTTCGAGACTGGCCACAGAGGGGTCTTCAGGAGCTAAAATGACCTTTAACAGACAGTTAAGGTCATCGGCAGTAACAGACAGATCATACAGTTATGACTTCCTATTAGTATTTCACAGCAACAGCATTTGTTCCTTGTACTGTTTCCAATACTGTGTATAATCATATTGTTCACTAATTGTGAATTCTACACAGACAAGCTGTATTTGACACTGCTGTTAACAGTGAATTTTATCACGATGTTGTGACAAGTTTTAGGCCTGAATGCAGTGCATGAGATGTACATGTGTGTGGTCTCTGTGTCTGTGCATTGAGCACATGGGTGAGCTGTGCCAAAAAAGCTGAACTGATCAACATTCCATGTGGGTCCAAAGAACCATGCATTAGATCAGGGTCCACAGCCATCCATGGGAAGGGGCACTTTTTAGGGGAAGCATGGTGACCCATGGTAACCTACGATGCATGATGAATGTGCCTGGCCAATGCACATGGCAGACGAACGCATTCGCTGCTACGAGGGGTGACTTGACAAGGTGACAACAAGAAAATCTGCGCAAATTACTTTGGACACTTGTTATGGTAAAAATGGTGACTACCAAGTGCTGGAAAAGCAACATGGCACATGGGACTGATGTGTCATTCTTTGCACTATAATGTATGGTAATTATAAGTACAATGAATAATGATGATACTGCTACCACCACTTTTGTTTATCAGCTGTTTTTCCAAATATTAATTAAACACTAATTACACATAAATTGCTAGCAATGTCTCTAATACAAAGTTGAGAAAGCAAGCTGCACCTTCGAACAAGAGGTATCTTTGTTTTCCATCCATCAAAACTGCCAGATAAAAACACATTCTGTCCTTCACCATGCCAACGAATCACAACTGGATGTAATGACGTCGACACTACATCAGACTGACCAGAAGGTTCATCTGATTCATCACTGCTGTGTGGCTAAAAGTAGAAACAACAAAATTAATATACTTATATTTTACCAAAACATACAATATTTGTCCGTTACAGTGTTAAGAGATCGGCTCTGAATAATAGAAGCCAAACTCAAATGCATAGAAGCCAGCAAGAGCACCATGACCCATGTCGGAAATGTTTTTTTGCCTCATGAAGTTGACCTACTGACCCCAAAATAAAATTTTCCAGGACTCATGCTGAAACATTTCCATGTCAACTTTGGTTTTGAGACATCATGTGGAAAACAATCAAACAGACATAATAAATGCCATTGAACAGCTAACCCATGCAACTACTGTAATTACAACCCATAATTTTCCATTTATCTGTAACTGCATCCTAGCCCATATATGCTACATTTCAAGGATACTACATTGGAGAGGCTTGATGGTTGGTTGGAAGATTGACGTCACCTTTCAGCACAAAAATAGACTATATCAAGGACAAGGTCTTGGGTAGAGATTTCCGTCAGTTAACGGTGGCCAATGATGCAGTAACCGCCTGACCTCATTGCCTTTTTGTCCAACAAAACTCACATACAATCAGCACAGAAGCAGATAAAAACAACAAGCTTCCCACATCAACTGACAATATGAGCATGAGTGACAACCTAATACACTTTCTAAGACCTGGGCCAACCAGCTATACATGTACATAGTTTCTGTGCATAGAAACATCAACAAATCATGCCACCTCATTCAAACTGCTTGGAGTTTACACTGATTCAACAATGTCCTGGACTATTCATGTTGACAACATTGTTAAAAAAAGCCACTCGAAGGTTATACTTTCTAAAGCAGCTTAAAAGAGCAGGACTAACTAGCACAACTTTTTCATTACTACACTGCAGTTATAAGACCAGTTCTTGAGTACTGTGCCCCTGTATGGCACTATGCACTAACAAAATCTCATACTCTACAACTTGAAGCTATCCAGAAGCAAGCCATACAAATCGTACTAAATTTCTCTAGAGGGATGCCGTACTCATCAATGCTATTTGCTGCAGATTTGAACTCGCTAGCGAGTCGCAGAGAAGATATCTCACGTAAATTTTTCCACAATATCACCCAGTCTACTTCTTGTCTTCACCATTTTCTACCAGACCCGAAGTTGTCATCGCATAATTCCAGACTTAGATCCTATGAAAAATTCCCATACATATTTACATACACGCACCAAACAATACCATTCATTTGTCCAGTACGCACTGAGCCACTATCAGGATAGAATATACAACTCATAGACTGTTCACGTTTGACTCTGACTTATTGCATTATTCATTGTATTTTTACTTTTATATGTATCTTTATTTGTAGTGATTTTAGTGCATGTTTAGGCCTATAGCTTGTATATTTAGCAATTCAGCTGTTCAGATGCAAGTATGTTTTAATAAAGTTGAGTTGAGTTAAGGTTGATTAGTACAAACCAGCAAACAATTTCATTGTATGAATGAAAAAATACAAACAAAACCTTTAATAACTGAAGTCCATGCCACCATGAGTAGCACAGAAAATGTTGCACCTTGTAGACCATCTGGACCAGTGGCATCTACGCGACAAAACACACATAATCCTGAGATAATAATAATAATAATCAAGATGATATTTATGGAGCTGTCATCATGGCAAAGGACACGCGCATGTGACAGCATGTTCCCTCACGCCTCCCAGTGTTCACCCCTCCACTAAGGATCGTCGCTATCAACTAAGTAACTATCAGCATGCCATTTACCTGCTCCTGTACGTCAACTTTAAGCGTGGGAAAACTGTACCGCCCTGGTGATGACTGCAGCCATGCATAGGCGGCGGCAACGTCAGTTCTTTACTCACAGCAGGAGACCACCAAAGGGTGGCGATAGAGAAGCTAATTAGCTTCACACAGTGGTTTCGCCGGCGCACATATGCCAGCGTGAGTGAAGATAGTAAGTCCGGGAACCGGGCAATCAGTGTCACTTTGCACGTCGGGCGGTCTCACTAAGAACAAAGAAAATGCTTAGCATGTTCCGCCTCCGGAACAAAAAAATGTTCCGTGACCGGACCGAACCGACGTTGTTCCTGGCCAGAACAGAAACAGTTCCAGTTCGATCTCTAGTCTGTAATTAGCCAGCTGTTTGCTGCACTGCTCAGATCAGCTGCGAACGTCTTAAGTGGACTTCTCACTGACACGTTTGAATGTCACTGACGGCATGCTAACGCCATACGCCGTAACGCCCTGTGTCATGATATAAAATGTTTGGCTATACACATTGCTAGCCCTGTGCATAGCCAAACATTGCATATCATAACACAGGGTTAGTATAATTCATTCACCAGATGGTGACACATAACGCAACCAAAGTACTACCACTAAGCAATCAAACTAAACTGACCTTAACCGTAACACTAACCCTAACCGACACAGTAACCCTAACACTAACCCTCAGTCCCTACTAAACCCTAAAATTTATGTGCACTAAAAGGTTATTCCGAATTTAGAAAAGGAATTTTTCGCGGAGGTGCCCAGCAGGGTTTGTGGGTGGGGCGAATAACTGCACTACCCGTTTGCTGATTTAGCTGTACTCTGCTAAGCATTTGCCACATGGAAACTACCATCAGATCATAGCTCGTATTGGACCTTCGTTGCTGAAATTCCATAATATGAAGTGTCACTTATCTCTAGGATGGATTCCTAGTCATGCAGGCATTGATTACAATGAACAAGCCGATATTCTTGCCAAAAAGGCATTGAAGGACAGTCCAATATCAGCCAAAGGCCAGTTATCATTGCCAGCGTGTAAGAAAATGGTTGCTAAGAATACAAAGAGATTGTGGCAGCAGAGATGGGAATGGTCTACCACTGGAGGAGTCACATATGAATTAATAAGTACAGCTGGGAGGCCAACGGTGTTCCCAAGTGACAGATGTTGTGCCATTAGTTACTGCCGGCTATTGCTCGACGATTTCACACTTAAAGTACATCAGTTCTGATCTGGCTTAGTTCAGTCGAAGTTAAGCGACTGCATTCAGGGTATTGACGATTTGCAGCACTTCTTCTTCGAATGCAAGAATTACGAAACCATCAGACACGATATGATCGAATGGGTTCAGTATGTACTAACATTAGTAGATCAGCATAAGAGGCCTAATTTGTCTACGTCATTGCTTTTGGCACCAAGTGGTTATAAACAGATCAGCAACTGGGTGCGTGGTGAGATTCTGGGATGCACCTTCGAGTACATCGGTAAATCCAAATGACATCTGTAGAAGACCATACAATACGTAATATGTTATCTACACAGCAGCATATCATCAGTTTCTTTGTCTAAATAACTGCAAAGTCGAATACAGCGTTCATTACTCTAATATCTGCAACATCTTACTCCAGTATTAATCAGTTCACAGTTGGATCGGTGGAGCCACGCCGTTACCTTGGCTTCTCCTTATATCTGGATACTGGCTCGATAAGTTGCTCCTTCATTATTCAATGCAGATCGGCGGGGCCACGCCTTTACCTTGGCATAAATATAACACTACAATATCGAAAAAATAACTATTGTGTGATTCTAGTGTATGATTTTCCAGGGAAGATTGTAAAGTGTGGACCAACCAGATACTGAAATTATCACCAAGTGTGGAATCCGGCGAATCGAGGACATTTTGAGAATCCAACAACAACAATAAATTTATCATTTATCATTAAAAAAGGTTTTGTGGGGTATGTATGGAAAAAGGGGCTACGCCTTTTGTTGGCATGAAATAAAAGAAACAAAGAATATATGACAATTTTCCAGCACTGTGTATAGCCTGTCAACGTAGGGAACTCTCAAGGCTAGCCTCTAGCCCTATGTATAGACATTGCGATACACATCAAACATACCTTCAGAACTAGCTGGCAGCGAATAAATAAATAACGGGAGTATGAATACGGCTGGTTTAAACCCAGACATATTATAAGACTGGTGAAAGATTAACACACTTTCCTATGAATAACAACTAATTCACCCACAACACACACTACGATCGTGTATCTACACGATTGGCCAATGACGCGAAAAGTGTACTAAAGATACGATTCAGCAACATTGTTGAATCATGAATGTTGATAGTTTAGAGGTGGTCAGATCGATGAGTTTTCGATTTCTTCAATAATCGTAGGCTTAGCCATGGGGCCCGCCCGATTTACAAAAAATCTAACAAAAAATCATAAGTTAAATATAAGTTTATCCTAAGTTATAAAGTTAAGATTTTCGTAGATTTTTATATGTAATTTACTAATGCAATCTTAAGACTTACTACTAAGTTACCGTATTTCCTCTAATAGAAGCCCCCGGCTTCTATTAGAGACCCGGTTTCTATTAGAACCACCCGGTTCACCGATGAACATGTATTTTAAAACACGAAGATTCTTTGTTTTATATTTATTACTGCAAAGCGAAATACGATAATACCCGGCCGGCGGTAGGCCATACCGCCGTTCTGCTAATCACGCAATATGCACGAGTGACACAATGCACCACAGTGCTACCGCGGGATGTGCAATTAGTTCTATGATATTCACCTTTAGACCCCCCGGCTTCTGTTAGAGACCCGGCTTGTATTTGAGACCCAGCTTCTATTAGAGGAAATACGGTATATACTGACACTGCCACATGCCAACAACAGCTGTTTGTTGCTGTCAAGGTTGCATATGCTACTAACTAATGCAATGTGGTCAAAAACCAACTGTTTAACCTCACATATAGCACCAGTATCGCTATCTGCTTTTGTTTATTTACAGAAAATCCTTGTTCAACAGAATTTGCCTGATATCTGACTAAACCTAAGTGAAGCGTGTATAGCCAGTCATTGTGTCATGGAACAGTGTGTTAATCCTGTCTTCAGGCATGATGGAAAGAAATCTGCTACATTTTTCAGCAACAACTTCGTCAATATACTTTGTATGTTCCTAAATAATGCCATCTGCATAATTTTCATGGAATATATGTTTGTCCACCATTACCTGAAGTAGGGTTTTCAGCCATTCCTTGTTGCTGTCATGTTGCCAATAATGGTAAAATTTCAATGACTTTAAAGGACCTGACCTGTTTTCAAGAACTTTTCAGGCCTAGACAATAAAAGAAAAAATTCAAGGACTTTCAAGGACCTGTGGGAACCCTGTGAAAGTTGACACGACCCAGCCAACTGATCAACTGATCAAAGAACAGGCATGCTATCTTCAAACTAGCATAAACGCCCCATAATGTGCTGGCTGCTATAACCGAATCTTCTAGTGTAAGAAGTTTCTCAGTTACAAAGAAAAGCTTACGTGAATCCGCAACAAGATGTAAAAGATACAACATCAAATGACTGACGTTAATAAAATTTATAAATGTACAATGTCACAGTACACAATGTCAATGTCACAAAAATAACAAGCAAAAATTAACTACAGGATGATTCATTTTTACTTTAAACAATCAACTGCACATGCAGAACAGTAAGTAAGTAAGCAAAAAACGTTTATACAGTACCATAATCATTTAAGTATAAATGAATCTGACGCACAGAGGTAACTTCATTATACACATTTAATGCATTGTGATAACTTTATCCACAACACTGCACAGTTAGTTAATCAAATGTCAGCATATTATCAAAAAGTCAATTAGTGATGCATGACTAAACTTTAGCATACCGGTATCTACACGATGCATAACATTGACAGTGATTTAATTATTTTTTTTTTAAATTTACATCTGACGCAAACAAATAACATTCTTGACAGACTGCAGTTTGACTCATTTCCAACTTAGTCACCAGTGGTTACACATTCGCAGAAGCACATCACATTCCATTTCCAACATATTCCATCACATATGTATCAACTACACTGTGGTCCATCACATCATAGTATGACAATTTACTTTTAATTACAAATAACCACTTCGAATTTGCATCATAAATAGGCAACTTGGGCACACAGACTCCAACAAATAATGACGTTTGACCTCTACCTACAAGTCATATGACAGTGCGTTTACACGGGAAATTTGGCCTTCATCACAGACAGACGTAGCATACACCTATTAGTTAGAGTTAGTTAGTTGGAGTTTCAGAGACAAAAGGTCAGGAGTGGAGAGCTATCCCTACCCAGTGAAGGAAGGCCAGTGATATATTAACCTTAACCCTGGCCGCCATTTTCTTCAGCAGCCACCCAAAAAAGGAAAGGAAAAAAAGGGAAAGGGATCGAGACTCATGTAAATTATTACGCTAGCGCCTACAACAGGGAAAGACAACTATTGCACTGCAAGACTAAACTAAACCAAATACAACAAAAAACCATAATAAATCTTAACTAAGCAATACAGATAACACAGAATTAACAAAACAAATCCAGGTTCGATCGCCTCCTACGATTTCCGTCCTGAAAATGGAGCGGCGACTATTCTGGTAGAAAGGGACAGGATGGACAAAAGACGAAAATAGGTAAAGCAAACCAGAAAAGGAAAAAGGGAAGTGAATTTAAGTACACGATCAACTATGACCACACAACTACAGTTCATGAAATACCACTAATGCACATTATAAATTCAGGCTGGTTGGTTGGTTGGGGTTTAATGGCACTTTCAACATAATTCAGGTCATATTGTGCCTTTAAGGTATTGGTAGGTTTCGTGGCACAGCAGTAAAACATCGGTCTTTGGCCGGCGAACTTTCCCAGTCCTGCGCTCGACCTGTAGCTGACGGGTGACCATTTATGTGGGAAAACCGTCAGCTACAGGTCAACCAACTAGGTCAACTCAGCCTTTCATCCCTTCTGGGTTGATAGATGAGTGTAGTAGCTGCAACTGGAATTCTTCTACCTCAGTTAGGGGTGGCGCCATCTGGTGAATGCTTACAAAGGAAAGGCAGGCATGGTGTATTTGCAGGTAACACTGTGTGATCCATGCCTGAGCACTTTGAGAGTTATACATAGATATACATACTATATAAATGACACTATATATACTCTTTCTTTCCTTTCCTTAACTATATTGTAAATATTACAATCTCATGGATAAATTCTTGGATAAGATACACTAGAAAAAATATAATAATAGTAGTAGGTTTAGACTGAACGAATAAGCCACAATTAGGTAAATTATTTGATTGAAGAAGTACAATTTATGTAAGATTTCTTATTTAGAAATTACAATTCTTCATATAAGTTGACTCTTTAAAATAAACTTTGAAATATTTTTGCTGGGTATATATCTTTAAACTCAGTAGAGGAATAGTGTTGATGTCGAGTTTGATCATAAGAAGAACAAAACAGATACAGATACATATAGCAACCACCCTTACTGTTTATCAGTTATGCTGATTACGGACAGGACAATGGTACATATTCCACAGAAATGGTTAGATGTGTCCTCTGCAGCTATGGTTACTACTCATGTGCAGTACTATAAAGCAGAAATATCTTTTCTTTCCAGTATTTTAAATTTGTATCAGTATTTTAGTAATAAAACTGCAAATATGGGTGACGTTTTCAGACAGAACAAATTCCCTAGATTCTTCTAACATGCAGCAGCAAAAAACACGAGCAATTTCTTAGTTGTTGTGACTCAATGAATGCCACTGACAAACAAACTCACAAGAATAAAGAAAATTTAACAAAGAAAAATGCACAAACACTCGAAAACAAAAAAATAACACAAAATGGCCCAAGTTAAAACAGCAAAAACACGCAAAAAGCTAAATTTAAACCAAAACCAATAGTCAGCTATAAGAACTGCTCATACATGTGAGCATATCACTACACAACTGTGGCACGCAGTACAGCATGGAACAGTTTTGAGAAATGTCCTCTTATCTTCCAGTCTTCATTGCTCACATGTTGTGTTTTGGAAAGAAAGCACGATGGGGGAGAAAAAACATGACATTTTCACATTTGTTTCTGAAGCCTTGCTACACAAGAGCTCAGAAGAGCTCGGAAATGGCTAACCATGTTGTAATGACAGTCCTCACACTTAGCATTAGAATCACAGACGTGTGGATGGAGGAATTTCATTAAAACCCACCTCCACTGAAGCCTATCTTTCCATGAATGGATCCAGACCCCCATTTAATACAAAGTAGCCGTTCTCCGTGGTGAGCCACATACCTAAAACCAGCTGGATCCGTTAAGGTGATTAGCCACAATGCAACAATGTTCCAGACAGAGACATACAATGCATAGCATAAATCAAACCATTAACATGATCATCTAAAAACAGACTATTAATGCATAAGACACCCACACTGTGTCCGGAAAAAAGATGCCACTGCATTTTGCCCATAACTTTGTTAAACACTGACCAATTATCAAATTTTTTCACTGCCAGCTTAGGAGTAAACATCTATTAAAACGATAATTAAATCATCCATCACACCTCAAATGCATCGCTACACTACTTTGTGAAATATTAGTGTGAGAAAATCAGTGACACACGAAACATGTATTGTGATTCACGATACATAACAGAGTACTCAAATACAGTGCCATGCTTAAGATGTGGTAGGGTCTTTGACTACTACTTTATTACAAATTTACTGCCGAGTTTCCTTTGAAAGAATTTTTACAATCGGTCAACATCTGGCAAAGTCATGGGCAAAAAGTTGATTGCCTCAAGCACTCTGTGCACCCTCTCACATCTGCTGAAAGATGAACTCATGTGAGATCTGACATATGGCAAGCAGTAACTGTTGCAATGACATCACATTATGATAATAGACCTCAATGATCTTGTATCCAGAATCAAAAAGTATCAGAGTGCAGTATTATTGACTGCTTTTCACTCACTGGCTGATGCCATCAGTGTTCTTTGTGAGCGTAGGCACTTTGGATGCCACAGGTGAACACAGTCGGTCATTCTGTGGTTTTTCGATCTGGTCACTGTAAATATCTTTTCATCAATAGATCAAATGATGCAACATGATTGGACGGATATTTTTAGTAACTGTTTTGAACAGTGGAGTCTTGCACAACAGTTTGCTTTACTCAGTTATGGAGCACGGTAATTTTTGCACATTAACATTTTGCAAAGCAGTCTAGTAAGATGGGATCCTTAATTATCAGTTCACTACTAATTCACTGCTAAGTCTGTCAGTGATAGAATTTTGGAAATCAATTATCATTTGGCAAAGTTATGGGTGAACGTATAGTGGCACCTTTTTCCATACACAATGTACATCAGATTCGCATATATCATTGCAAAAGTTTCTGTAACTATCAGCTAGCAAACTGTAACCAACAACATACAGTTCATTATTCATAGACAAAAATCTCTTGTCTCAACGACAGATGCATAGTCTACAACTACCATTATTGTGACACAACTTAAGCAAGCAGTATAATACAAAAGTGAAAAAGTAGCAATTTACACAGTTTTAGCTGATGAAGACGTACAAAACACGCATCAAATTAATATTTAAAACCACACAACAGAGGCCACGGGAAACAAGTACCTAATACACAGTGAAATTGACTTCAATACCAACATGTGGCAACACTGAACGCTTTTTAGATTCAGTTAAATACAAAATAAACTACACACACCAAAAAGATTACCACAAAAAGATGTTTCTGCAATATTAGTAATAGTAAAAAAAGTAAAGGCTTCCCATACTCGTTAATGAGCGTTGTGCCCAGAGCTGATCCCGGTGCACAGGCAATCAGCCTGCAGGCCATCCACCAGCAGTATAATCTGTATGTAATTTTGAATTACCATCAAAAGTATTGCATAAACGTGTTTTGCTAAATTTACGACTATGATTTCTGTAAACTGTATTGTGTAAATGTTTTTGTTATTGTTTCTGCCATGCCTGCGGTTACCTTCCCAGCTGTAGAGCATCACGGCCCCTTGTCCTGTACCAAGTTATACTGCTAGGTGACAGAGGCACATAGGTGTAAACAACTTCCCCAAGGTTGATTAATAATAGTAATATTAAGAATTGACCAGTAAAACGACAAAGTAACAGTGAGCATCAATTTGTATAATTAATGGACTTGATTAAACTCAACAGACAATGCAATTTCCATTTGAATCTCCACCTGCTATTATATCATGTAACTGAAAATGACACTGACCTACAGTTAATGTGGAAGTAATTTCAATAACAACTCCATGCTCGATTATTCCAGTATGCATCTGCATAGTGGTTATTTTTTATTTCTATTGTATTCTCAGTAGGTCTGTTTATTTTAAAATTCATATTAAAATTTTTATATGCACTATAACC
>Ga0209363_1000652_pt1 | contig 14329 bp, 11 predicted proteins | sample WorMetexBAHAMAS3_FD_187385 | JGI IMG/M metagenome (GOLD analysis project Ga0209363, IMG submission 187385) | Marine gutless worms symbiont microbial communities from Max Planck institute for Marine Microbiology, Germany - Inanidrilus exumae... | ecosystem: Host-associated > Annelida > Digestive... | reverse complement strand
CATAACTATGGACATTTACGATTACTGTGTCTAGTAGTAAACGTCTGCAGAGAGACCGCGCGACGCCCACGGTATAAATTCCTAGCAGATTCATAAATTTAAGACTTAATGCGCAGTACTTGCCTATAGCTATCGTTTTGATAAGAAGTCGTATATGAGCTTTCGATTGGTAGCCTACCAATATAGATGACTTTGAATGATCTTGAACGGCGAAATGGCCCTTATTTTGCGTTATTTCACCGAATTCGTGTACGATGTCGTCGTAAAACAATAATTATTATTAGGCTTACCTCGGTTTCAAAATCTACTTTTGATAGTTTATGACCATATTAATAACATCTACGCAATTATTCAGCGATTATTTAGGCAAAACAAACTCTGATATACCGGTTTAGTTTGATGGGCGTAGGTGCATAGATGATTGGGTGTACTGCATAGATTACCATTGACGCTTAGTTTTAGTAGAAATTAGGAACTCAGTTTAATGGGAGTAGGCTCTGGCCTCTACATGTACGATGTCGTCGTAATACATTCACGTTCGCTATCTCATCTTCTCATGAGCTCTTGTTCCAGTTCCGATCGGAATATCGGTCGACAAGATTCCTCCATCTTGGGCATTTTCACTAGCTACTCTCTCTGCTCCTCGTCATGTTTAATCATACAAAGATACACATACCGCATGCATGCAAGCGAGATTGATAGTTAGACAATGCGTATGGTATAAACGAGTTTTGTATCGTTCTGTTGGATTTATGTTTCTCGATCGGTATCGGCCAGTCAATTCATCGTCTCTCACTTCGTACCGTGGGTAACAGAATGAAGAACGTGAGATTATGAGAGTAAGTGCATATAGTTTACTGCATACTAGATCGCAGGGCTGTAGAATTGGGTTTTAAAAACATAGGTTTTTAGGTTTTTAAAAAAACGTAAAAACCTTTAAAAAATCAATTTAGGTTTTTTTAGGTTTTTAAAAATTTTATCATTATATTTTAATTTTCTTAAATTAATGAATTAAATTAATTATTTAAATCTAACATTCGAATGTTATTTGTGAGATTCATACAGTTACAACCAGAAACAAGTATGGGAGTACAATATTAAAACATTCACAAACAGTCCAATGTATACAGTAAAATTTGGATATGCAAACAGTGTAGAACTAGAAGCTAAATGTTAATTATTAGCAGTAGATAGCAGAACCAAAGGAGAAAACAAACATCAGATCTAGCTGTATACAAGTGAGTCTAATATTACATTACAGGCTGCAGTAGAAGATTAAAAGTTGGAACTCTAAAAGACAGGATTGTCAGTGATACCGTATTCAACTCACAGTTATTGCAGACAAGCTGTTAAAAATAAATACAGCTGTTGCTGTTCAGAATTGCTGCTTACTATTTATTATACTTCACACCCAGTAAAGTCATGCTGCAATTTTATCTTTTTATGCTGTAATCCATGAAAATAAAAATAGAATGCCTTGTACATTACAGTATGAGTCTTATGGGATGCAGATTTCATATTTACCTGGTAATTTACCTGGCACGGCCGTACCAGTAGAAGAGTCACTGGGTCCGGCCTATAGGATCTTGTGGATATCAGTCCGTGAACAGATGCTTTGGGGTCAAACTTTCGTGTTTGGTGACATCGGTCTTCGTAGAAAAAACCTTAAAAAACCTATAAAACCTAAAAAACCTAAAAACCTTTAAAAATGTTTTTAAAAACCTAGTTTTTTTTCCAGCCCTGCCAGATGGCCACCAGAAGTGGCAGAAGGCGGAGTTTAATTTCTTCATAATCAATGATGGCGGCAAGTAATGTAAATATAAACAAGTGGATATAAACAATCGAAAGAAATGGCTCGTATGCAGTGTACAGAGACATATTAGCCATTGTAGAAGGTTGTTGTGATTACTGGTTAATAATAGCAGAGCCACAACGTACCATGAGTATTCATAGTTGGATTACGCTTTAAATTCCAAGTTCTACATTATCTCGACCGTTCACACTGAATGCGGTCCGCTTACCAAAGCGTGCGTATCTGGCACGGGCGGGGTCAGTCTAAAACACGACGGGACAGACGGCACAGTCTCTACAGACATCTATAGCTGTCTGTATGGGACAGCTATAGCTGTGTAACTGTTAACTTATATGATAGTGTAAAATTGTTCCGTCTGTACCTGTAGTTGACACATTTACGACACTGTTATGTAGTATATACACAGCTGCAACCGTGCACGACGAGGCAGTAGAAGAATAACAACAACAACAACAACACTGTTATACAGATTTAAAATCTATAAAAGTAAATCTTTTTCGAGTAAGATAAACACAATGTCTAATACAGACGACAAAAGCATTTACGGCTGGTCCGATAAGCATTGGCGGCGGTGCATTCTTATGGACCGGCAGTCTCTTGAATAGATGTAGTCATAAACCACAGTTAAATATCAAACACACCATGTCTCATTGTCCCGTCTGTCCTGTCACGTTTTAGACTGACTGCACGGACAGGTGTGGATACACCCAGTACAGTGTATATTCTATGCGAATGTCTGCAAATATGTGCATATTATTGATGTAGTATTTTGTGTCACTCAGAACTACTATTGAAATATATGTCACATGATGAAGCTATTTATACAGTGGGTTGCTATCTAATTGAAATATTCAACTGTATCTGCTGGTACGCAGACAAGGTATAGTGCTAGGCTAGTTGCTATCTACTGCTTTAAGATGCCAATGCTGAGAAGTGTCTTCGATGAAGACAAAAAAATACTTTTTGGGTGCACGAGGTTGTCAGAAGATGAACTTGGTGTATTTCACCATTTAGTACGAGAAATTAATCAGTGACTTCCACCTATGCTTCATCCTTTTTGACACATTTTTATGAAATTTGAAAACAGTTGGGTACAAGATTTCCAGTCTTGTGATCTCGAGACCAAGGTGTCTGGTTTTGAGAGTACTCGAATCCTATCTGTAAATGTTATCAGGGTCTTGATCTTGGTCTTGGTCTTGGTCTAGAGGCAAAAGTCTCCACTTGACCAAGACCTGATTCACTAGCAATATTTTGCAAAAAATACGTATATTGCTATGTTCAAAAACAATGTTCGCTGCTCGTCATTGAGCCATTGTTGAGTTTATCTCTGCAAATCTTATTGCAGTTTAAACCAAGGTCAATCTCTGCAGAGCATACATTATTCCTGTGTTGTTATATTAACAACACAGGAATAATGTATGCTCTGCAGAGATTGACCTTGGTTTAAACTGCAGTAAGATTTGCAGAGATGAACTCAACAATGGCTCAATGACGAGCAGCGCACATTTTTTTTGAACATAGCAATATACGTATTTTTGCAAAATTCCAATATGGGAGTGAAATGCTTCAATAAGTAGCTTGCAACCATAGTCCATTTTCAGAAATATGCAGTTTAATAACTGACACACTACTATAATTCAGAAATGATGTAAATTATTATGTAATATGTAAATTAACAGCATGCGGCTGGAATATGCAGCGTGATTGGCCAATAGGTCTGCACTGCCACAACAGCATGCAAGACTCTGCTGGTGCCTTGCAGGTTGATGTGGAGCATCACGGCATGTTACAGATGTTGGCAATTTATGAAAAACTGCACAAATCGAGACGTGCTTAATTTGTGTGTACCAAGAGTTGCGGACAAGTGCAGTCCATGTATAGTATGAATGTGAATGCTGTCGCTGCTTTCAGTGAGTTAGGTTACAACGGACATACACAGATCCATGTCCACATGGATGCGCGTGTATCCTCATGTAATGTGAACAGTCCTTAGCCTAGCATATGCTTAGTTCTGATTTCTGAGAAGGTGCAATTGAATATTTTAATTAGTATATACAACAGAATAATTTGCCTGTGGTTGAATATTCAGCTACTTAAACATTTTTCGTCATCTACCTATTGCAGTAAGTAGGAATAAGCTAGGAATCATAGATTATAGCAAAGCATAGAATGTGACTGTGCAGTGTGTAAAAAGTATGTAAAAGATCTTGTCAAGATTGTAGCAGAAAGTAAACCACCAATTTTTTAAGCACAAAGTATTTAACTATATCTGTATGAAAGTGATTGATTTGTGTATTTCGTTATTAAGAAATACTGGGCAAGTTGATGTTTTTTTTGTAAAAAGTTTATTGGTTTTACAGTACCATAAATATAGTCTAGCCTAATGTAATGTTGTGAGTATACAACTTTTTTCGTAAGTTCTCTTGTAAATTGACTTACGTAATTTTGTGATATTCAATAATACGAGGAATTGTGTAAAATTGTACAGGTTAATTTAACATTTTTGCATTAAATGGGTCTTAGTAAGCTACAGGACTCGACTATTTCACAGCTATCCAGTTCTCAAGTTATCACATCAGTTGCAAGTGTTGTCAAGGAACTCGTGGAGAATGCACTTGATGCTGGAGCGACCACTATTGATGTCAGACTGGTATCGATATTTATAATTTGCACTCTTTAGGCTCGTCTTTGACGTCATTAGATTTAACGGAAACAAACTATCTGCACTTGATGCTTGTTGATTCTGCAGCACTTTACACTAATTGGCAGTTTAAATATATTGAATAGAATACAGCTGTACACTATATCATAATGATGCTGATAACACTGTATTTATATTATTTGGAATGTACCGGTATATTTTGATCACTTAGCTTCAGTTCATTTTCTTTATTATTTGAATCTTTATTTTTCTAGGTTATATTTTGATGTGAATGCAAATCATGATGTCATTGTGTAAATTATATTTGTTGCAGGAAAATTATGGCTTGGACAAGATAGTTGTTAGAGATAATGGAACTGGTTTGCAGCCGAGTGAAGTTTCATGTGTTGCAAAGAAGCATTATACTTCAAAGCTAACCTGTTTTGATGATCTGAACTATTTGACAACATATGGTTTCAGAGGAGAAGCACTTGGTATGAAAAGTCATAATAAAGGATTATTATATATCAGTGCTCTAGGATGCAGTGTTGTGGTTATACCCGTCCTTATTGTACTGCACAGATACATTAGACAAGAAGCTCAGCTATCGCAGAGAGACCGTGTGATATGCTATTTCAGTTGAAATCTTGTCAGCTGCTTGCACCGTACAGGCTCCAGTGCTGTAATATGCTATACAATATAATGCGCTATTGAACAGTACCCTATCTGTAGTTAGTGTAAACTAAGTGCCTTTATATAATGTATTGTAATGTGTAATGCACTGTAATTTATTAGTTGATTCCGGCACCATATAAAACGTTCACTTACTTAATTTCTTATTTTACAAGCCATACGAATAGGCCTGTTGCATTTCCAGGCCGAAGGTAGCAAGAGGCGACTAAACCTTATTTTGTTTCTTTTGTGTTATAATATATTTTGTTACGGATGCATGTTTGATTTTGTTGTGTTAGATTTAGTTTTCAGTACTAAGCCAAAGTATTTGCTGGGCAGAATGTTTTCAAATGATCTATTTTTGTCGACTTGGACGTAAAGCCTTATCAGTAACTCAATTGTTAACTGCTGTACAGCTGTACAAAAATCCCGTTTGAAAGGTATGCAGTAGGTGAGTGACCCTGAAGGTCACTCAAGGTCATCAGACTTGCCACAGTTTGATAGGCCATATGTCACTTACTATTGGTGCAATGTAGTAAAGTCTCTATCTTGCAGCGTTTCCGAGATATTACCACCTTTACAGTATACATGACTGCATGTGATTTTAAGAAGTCCTTCAGTTTTGCTAAGACAGTTGAAACTACAAGCTACATGCGCTTTCCATTTTATGTATAAACATATCGTAGTTAATACGTTCTATATTTCCTGATGTATTGGAATTAGCAAAAGGGAGCTTCAAGGTCATTGAAGGTTATTGGTGCCATTTGATAGGCCACATATAATTTCCTTTTGGTTTTCCATTGCAACTGCATGTATGTCTGTGTCTTGTACCATTTCTGAGATGTTGGTTGTTTCCCAGTAATTAGAGATAACATGACCCGAACACATCCTTCCGGTGTAACCTGTAGTACTCATCAGTGTCAGTCAGCACACTAAGACCGATGTCACACTTGAGATTTTATCGCGCGATTTTGTCGCGCAACTTTCTCGCTCGACAAGGTTGCAGCACACAACTGTGCATGTCACACACCGTGATTTTGTCGCATAAACAAGAGATGACCAATCAGCTTGGTCATGCTTGTTTATGCGACAAAGTTGCAGTGTGCGACATGCACAGTTGCATACTGCAACTTTGTCATGCGATAAAGTTGCGCGATAAAATCGCAGGTGTGACATCGGTCTAACCTTCAGTAAGTTATATTTTGTTAATATTTTCAAACAACTACCGCAGGTTTGCCTAGGATCTATGCCTTGATTGCGTTAGGAATTATATGAATCCCAAAGCTGAACCAAAAACCAGTTACAGACTTCCAAAACCAAAAAAAAGTTTTGGACAAAGACACTGTTGTTTTGCTGTCTCTACTTAAATGATGCATTGCAAATAATATGGGACTTGATGAGTGAAACAGCATATTATTTATGATTTAGGTGTGCGGTGTAGATCGTCTCTGTTATGAGCTGTATGGGATTAGGAACTAGTACAGCGCTGATATTTTGGATTGGCTAAACAAGGCTTGGAATTACATTAGCTAAATCTGATATAATGTGAATATTTCAAGAATTTGAATCTTCAATCCGTGGTCTCAGTTCCCCTTCCTGAAACCCTGAAATTCCTCACTAGGGAAGGATTTCCCCAGGTTGGGAAACCCCGGGCATAAACGTCACCACTATGCCACAAGCTATGTGGCAATATTGTGCATGTGCAAGGTCCCGATTTTCCACATGCAAAACTTTTCACGTGGCAGGGGTTTGACTTTTCATGGCATTCTGCAGTGCACCAAATTTATGTGTGTGTTGTACTAAAATGGAGATTTAGCTTGTTCTTACTGTATCCTGTGAAGAAAACGTAACTGAAAACGAAACATAAGCATGTAATGTTAACACACTTGAAGAACATTCAGTTGTTATGTTTCTCTAATCTCTGCTGTTTCCAAAAAAATGCAGGTAGACATGGCAGCAAATTCAGCAGGCAAGTGAAACCTGATAACAGTTATTTCTACAGCATTCCATAGTAGATTTTTGTTTTCATGGCAAAACAGAACAGCACATCACTACGAGAAATTCTGTAGGCTGTGAAAAATTGAGGACTGTATGGATGTTATGTGTACCACTTAATACTGCGTGTGGTTTAGTTGTAGCAGAATGGGGTACTTATGCTGTTGTTGTGAATGCGGATGTAGCTTCCTTGTGCAGTATTGCAGATGTGTCAATGACAACAAAATCAGCAGAGACTGAAGTGGCTTCGACATACGAGTTTGACTGCAGCGGTAACATTTTGAGTTCGACACCATCTCACCTTCCGCAAGGTAGTTCAACAAATCACCATGACTAGCTTTCTTACAATGTATTTGCAAATGAATTTATGTCAGAGATAGGCACTATTCAGGTAAGGAAGCAAATTGCTTGACAGTACTTTTAATAAGAAATTTTGAGGGTCATATCATATACACGTAGTTCCAAAATTTAGGTATCCAGGTTATCCATATCCACACTGACGGTAGTTGCAGGGGTAGGGTTTTCAGCAGTGTTTATCTGTCTGTGCGTCTGTCTGTCTGTTGTCTGGCACGATATCTCAAAAACTGATGCAGCTAGGATCACCAAACCTGACACAGAAATGCTCCTTCAAGAGTCCTGGAAATCATTTATTTTGGGTCAAAAGGTCAAGGTTACGAGGCACAAAAAACAGTGCCGGTGTGGGCTTTTTCTAGTTTAAATTTAATAGCCAGCATGTGTTTTCTGCTTATGTTGCACTTCAGGAACAACTGTTACAGTCACCAATCTGTTTAAGAAGTATCCGGTGAGAAGAAGCTACTACAGCTCTGCGAGACGTTGCCAAGATGAGCTGCGGCGGGTTGACGACTGCCTTGTGGCGTTCGCTGTCGTGAGATGTACTTTGCGGATGTCGTTCCGGCACAACGGAACTGTTGTGTGGACCAAGGCTGCGACGTCAGATGTGCAGCACTCACTGGCAGCCGTTGTTGGCAGCAAGGCAGTCGCTGCCATGAAACACATTCAGCAGAGTAGTCTGCAGCCTTCGGTACATGCATACACGCCATTTGAGAGCCATTTTCCAGTTTATTTGGTTGGCCTTTGATATTTTCCTCAACTTGTTCCAAAAACACACTCAGAGATAATTGGCACATGTTTTATACTCGCCAGATATTTCTTCTGTCACCGTTTTAACTGTGTCAAAGCACCTTCATTCTTTGGCATATCTGCAGTTATATTTCACTTATTTCAAACTGATCATTCTTGTTAATTAGTAATTGTATAATATTTTAGTCATTTATCATTACATAAACTAGTTGATTTGAACTGTAAGGAGGTTGCTTTTATTGGTCTGTCTGTCGAGGATTATTTAAAAAGTACTGGATGAATTTTGGGAAATTTTTTTGCTGGGGAAGGCTCTTGGTGTGACCTGGAGCCAACTGTGGGGGAAAATGTTAAATTGGTGAGCATTACCAGGCATGTACTGGAGTGGGTTCGGTCACTGTGGATAGTCCCTTTGTGGTTGATGAACTGCTGGGAAATAGTATGAGAAATTCACGTGGAACGGTCATCCTTGGCTGGGAGAGGTTTCCATTGTGTGAATCTGGTCTAATGCTGCACTGGTGGTTATTTTGCAAGAAGTGCATGTGGAACTTTATTATCATTTTGAAATGTGGCCGGATTTTAAACAATTAATCAATAAACTGTGGAAAAAAATTTCCCATTAAACATTTTGTTGGTTAAATTTATATATCCGATAACTTGCAAATTTCTGATTGTAGCCAAAAAATGGCAGACAGCGATAACGTTTATATTTTTGGGAAAATTAAGTCTTCAAATTGAATGTAGATTGTAGATTTCATGAGAACAGTAGATGTGATTTGTTTATCTTTGTTCTATGACATCACTGACATATCTTCTTCAGCACAAACATACGCTACAGACAGTGTGCTTACTAGTCCTACTTGAATTGTTATCTACACATGTCGATAGGCAAGTTGTGGATATAACGTTTACTGTTTGTTTGTTTGTGTGTGTATGTATGGTTACGGATTTCTCCGCCGAGGATAAAGCTAGCGGCGTCATATTTTGAATGGCGGTTCATCAGCGTCCAAGGCAGGGAATCTCCCATTTCTTGTGAACTTTGCTCCTTCAGAAGCCCAAAATCGGATGAATCGGCCAGCACGCCCTTGTTGTAATGTGATGCTATCAAGCTTTTGTGACTCACATGCCTATCAAGTTTGTGCAGCGTATGGAATATACGTCAGTCCCTGAAGACGGACGTACTTGTTGCATTAATCAGTTTCAGTCGATTGATTAGCAGTTAAAGGTATGGGATTAATCGATTGAAGCTTCTTAATTGTTACCAGCACTATTTATGTCTTTGCCACCCAACAGTGTCTGTGAAGGCATTATTATTGGTCCGCCTAATGGGCCAGTATTGTATTGTTGGCTCTCATCGTCGTCTGTAACGCCGACGCCGGGCTGTCCGGCTGTCCCGTGCCTGGACGGTCTGCACGCCGGCGGCTGGGCACGTGGGCTATCGGGCGGCCGACACTGCATGGCGAGCCAGTAGTGTTATGTCCCATTAGGGCGACAGCTTGTGTTTTGTAGGCAGTCCCATTTGTCTTCTCATTTATCTGTTTATCCGTTTGTCCGGTCAGATATTGTTACCGCAATATCTCGTGAGTGGCTCGAACAGTCTTGATAAAACTGACAGGATATATTCAATAGCCCCTACTGATGACCTGATTAGATTCTGGAGGTCAAAGGTCACAGCAGGCCGTCGAGGTCAAATCTTGTGAACAACATATCTTGATGAAACTTACAGTGAATAATCACTAGCCCCTACCGATGACCTGGTTGTATTTTGGAGGTCATAAGTCAAAAGGTCAAGGTCACACGTTGGTTCAAGTATATGTTGGCAAAGGCATCCACATCGACACTGGGGCATCAAAGTCCATCTTCTAGTTTGAAGCTAATATTAAGTATCAAGTAGTTATTCACAAATTAATTTGTGTGACAGTTGCAGATTGAGGCTATACTTCCATTGCCTGGTGTGGCTGGAATGCCTGCTACTAGGTCAACTAACGACCGAATTTTTGTATTTGTAAATATGCGAGCAGTTGCTTTTGCTGACGTCACAAAGGTATGTTGTTTTTTTGCAGTAAACATTAAGCAGAATTCTAATGTTTCTTTACCTAATATTGTGGTATCATGCTCACAGTGTATTTAGCATTGTTTATCACAAGGCATAATAATGGTACAAAGTAAATCTGTTGTGTGTCATGTTGTCATGATTGCAGTACATTTGATTGCCTTGAGTGATTTGACACTGTTGGTTAGGAAGAGCATTCTGCCCATAGAAATTGAGCAGTGAGGTGCTGAAGTGGTTATCTGTCTGGGGTGAGGTGCAAGTAATTTGCATATGGTCCATCCAATGTCACTGCCACCCCATTGTCTCTTGCTTCATTAAAATCCAGGAAAATCGTGGGGAAAAAGGCCATTAAACAAACACTGTTGTTGTTGAAACCTGGTGCAAATTTTATGCTGCTCAGAAAGGCTTATTTGTTTTTGTGTGCATGTTGCAGCTATTACGCGAGTATTTCGCTCAGGCTCTGCCATCCTCTGACGTTGTTCGGTATCCGATAGCATTTCTACACTTGACTGTCCCTTCTGCTGATGTTGATGTAAATCTTGAGCCAAATAAAAGCCGAGTTCTACTGCATAATAGGGTTCTGCTATTTGTTTTTGAATATGTGCTCCAGTGTTTATTTTCTCTGTGCAGGCGTGGTATATGCTATGTCTGTCCATCTGTCTGCTTCACTTGTGAGCCCTGTCTAAACGGCTGGACGTATCGTCATAACTTTTTTGCAACCTGGTAGATGTCTCTTTTGCACAATCAACGATCACGGGACAGTCTGCCTTTATGGGGACATTGAATACCGGTAGTATACCGAAAATTCAGTTTTCGACCAGTATCTTGCTGTAGCTAAGACATGATACACGATATGGTAATAGTGACTGTGGAACACTATTTACCACTGACCAGTTGTCCATAATCTATTAAACTGATGTTTCTGACAAACTTAAGTGACTAAATATTATTTTGTTCCAGAAACCTTAGCATGTTTCATCTACAAAATCAACTACAGTGATTTGGATGTCATATGTAAGCTGCTGTTTCTGCTACTTTGCTAATTAATTTTCAGATAATTTGGAGCACTACTGGACATTGTGATAGCTGTGCTTCTTGTTTATACATGTTGCTACACAGACATGCCTTTTGAAGCTGTAATGTAATTTTTGGCGTGATTGCTGTACTTTAGTAAGTATTCTGAAAGCTTCAGCCATGATGTCTTTCTGGTATGCTGTGCAGATATTTTACATACAAATAAAATGTTCATAAATTAGTACCATTGTGGATACCTCACTTTGCATCATATTCATTCATCTTTGTTTTACAGTTTTTGGTTGTTTTGTTTCAGGAAGATGTTTTAAAGCTTCTTGGCAATATCTTAGAAGAAACGTATGGACCGTTATGTAGCAGCGAAGCAGCTGTAGGTGCAGCTTGTTCGACTCACACGGTCTCTGAACTGTTGGCTGTTGATGGCACTGCAAACTATGCTGACATTTGCACACAAGTCAACAGTTCATCGCGATTCTGTGAGCGGGCTGCTGCAAATGTAACCAGGACGTCTACAGTTTTACAGAGACCACCTGCTGAAGTCAGCATTTCTAGTGTTCAGTCCTTGAATGTCGGTGATGCTAACAGCCGACCTTCAGTTGCAAATTCATTTTTGCTGTCGGAGTCTTCTGATCCAATGTCTAATGCTGGTAATCATCCGTCAGACACTGCAAGAGCCTGGAGCACTGGTACGTTAGTGACTGATGGCAGTGGAAAATCAGTCGAGGTAAATGTGATGTTATTTCATCTGTTCACGTTTTTATCCATGTTTGCAATAATGCTGCTGCTATGTTTTGTTACATTGGATGGTTTGGCAACAGCAAAATCATCCACCATAAAAAGCTGCTCCAGTTATCCATTAAGATTTCTGTTTTTTTTGGTAACACAGCGCAACATGCGTAGGTTCAGATGAGAAGGCACACCTAACAACTATAGTGCTATTGTGTTGTACTTTGGTCTGTTGCTTTTGACCGTCATGTTAAACACTGCTCTTATGATTGTTATTGTTATTATTATTATTTTTTTTAAGAACAGCAACGTCAGTGACAATGATGTTGGTGATGATGATGATAATTTCTGGAATTGCTACAATGGATCGGAAATGAAAGTATTTGCAAGAACATACAGTGTTGTTATTCGTTTGTTATTTTTGGCACAGGGCAGTTTGAAATTCGTCTTTTTGTTTTTCTGAATAATGTCTGTGGTGATGTTGTTATTTGCAGCCAGTGACGTCGTTAACTGGTAGCTCTGTGGTGAATCGTGGCACGTTGCAAACATTAAGCAAAGTACCATGCCAACTCAACTCTACAGCTTCAGTCACTTTGTTGGTTGGTTGATTAAAAACATTGATGGTTATTTTATTGTTATAACATTTATTATTCAGCTGGAAGCTAGGCTTCCGCCGAATATTGGTTTTACTGTACAGGGCAATTCGGCGGTGTTCACGCGTTTAGGTATAACTCCGATTCGGATGAACTCTTGAGCACTCTGAGTACATTGTTGGCGGCTTGCCCTGACGTATTTTGCGTGCGATCCACGCAGTAGCGACAGTTTGAGAGGCAGGCGATATTTTGTTGTATCTGTCAGGTAAATAATGGATGATTTCACCGATTTCCCGTCGGACAAATTTTTATGACATTTGAGCACAACAACGTCGATCGGTGAGGCGGTGAAAACTTTTGGAACAAAATTACGAAAATTTGACCATAAGGGCTCGTTTTTAGGTCGACTCTTAGATAGAGTCGACCTAATAAAGCCGGTCTCAAATGTACGTCCATCCCTACATACGTACGTACGTCCGTTTGTTCGTCCACAAAAAGTTTCTTCGATTTCAATGAAATTTGGCATATAGATAGAGGTTGATGAGTTATGCACGACGAACGGTATACTGTATTACCTGATTCAAGGTCAAGGTCAAGGTCAAGAGCCCTTCAAAGTTGCAAATCCGGCCATTTTCAACAGCTACCTTTTTCGCCATTTACAATGGGAGCTGGCAACTGACCACGGATTCTTAAACTAGGACACAATATCTAATCATTCCCCTGCGCTGTACACTTTGTACAAGAAAAGTACTTTCCAAATTTTTGGCAACGTTTGATATCTGATAGTGGGTAAACCACGTACGTTGCTGTGCTGCCTGGCGACCTATATGGAAGTAAAGCAGACTGAATTGGAACCCGAAAGTAAGTAACACGGCAGATAATGCTGACATCACTCAGACACAGGCACGTGACACTAGGCATCGTCAAATGCACGAAGTAAACAGTTTGTGCCCAGATAACGGACTGCTTCCAGTCGAATACTGTATTGTGAGCATTCCACACAATACAGCCATCTAGTCTTCCATATGTGCAAATGTAGTTGGATGTTTGATATTGCTTGATTTAATGCGTTTTGAATTGATCACACACATATCCACTTACCGGTAACAGTAGAATATGTAAACTATTTAACAGCTTGTTATTCTACTTTTAATGGTACTGAATAGCGTATAATGTGCTGATGTGCCATTAAGAAACTACCGAAACACTAACAGTTTGTTCGTCTCTGATGTTTGGCTGAGTAGTTCAGCTAAGGTGCAAGGCAGCCAGACTTAACTTATACAGAATTGCTCACTTTATATGAACCACCATCACTTTGTTTTAATGTCCTTTACCAGGTTAACCTGGGTTACACATTCCATCCTGTTTTTTTTCCTGCAATTATTCGGGGGCATTTTTTCTTCATCCACCACCACACCCCTGAGGGAATGACATTATTCCCTTTATTCTGGGCATTTCTGGCCCTCGAACGCCAGTCGATGCAGGAAATATTTGGACCAGTGAACTTCTGTTAAAGTTGGTGTTTAGAAATTACTTCAAAATAGGTGACTTGAATGGTGAACTGCAAAACCTCCGCCGACTGTCGAATAAAGCCTTTCATTATGCGTACAAAACCAAACTCAATGAGGATTGGGATGAGTACAAAAAGGCTCGACGCTCCTTTAAGCGGTCACTTCGGCGCAGCAAACGTGAATCGTGGCAGAGTT
>Ga0209363_1000651_pt1 | contig 14342 bp, 12 predicted proteins | sample WorMetexBAHAMAS3_FD_187385 | JGI IMG/M metagenome (GOLD analysis project Ga0209363, IMG submission 187385) | Marine gutless worms symbiont microbial communities from Max Planck institute for Marine Microbiology, Germany - Inanidrilus exumae... | ecosystem: Host-associated > Annelida > Digestive... | reverse complement strand
TAGTTATTCCGATAAACTGTACGCATCCCTAAAGAGTTTAGTTTTCAGATGGCGCTTGAAAGTCGCGACAGATTCCATTTCGCGACAGATTCCATTTATTCCAGAACAATTCTAATTCGAAGGCAGATGCTACCGTTAAAACAATAAATGCACAAAAGTTGATGAGAGACATCTTTTAGCATCTTTATTGGTATGGAATGTATGTGATTTGCTTAGGTCAGCTAATTGCAACTGGTTCAGAAGATGCTTCAATAAAGGTTAGTAGGAATTTGTGGCCATACAGTGATCTGCTAAATTGTACGTCATCATCATCACCATATTATTAGGTCGACTCTTTGACAGAGTCGACATAATAAAGCCGGTCTCAAATGCCCATCCGTCCTTACGTACATGCGTACGTCTGTTTGTCCACAGAAAGTTTCTACGATTTCAGTGAAATTTGGCATGTAGGTAGAGATCAATGAGTGATGCAAGACGGTATGCTGTATGACCCGGTGCAAGGTCAAGGTCACGAGCCCTTCAAAGTTGGAAATCCTTCCATTTTCAAAAGCTATCTCCTTTGCCATTTACAATGGGAGCTGGCAACTGACCATGGATTCTTAAACTAGGACACAATATCTAAATTTGTTTGGACCGGATTTTTGATATTCGGCCTAGCTTTTGTGTCGCATGACTTTGAAGTTGGCACAAACGTCCGTTGCGAAGAGTCGACTGTCAGTCCCTGTACGCCATCATTCGGGGCTAATTTTTATTGCTTTACCCAGGGAGGGTGCAAAGTATGAGCATGTCTGTATGTCTATATATATGCTAGTCTTGTGGGTGACATCATTTTTTTCACATAATGGGGCAGAATCAAAGACGATGTTACATTTGGTCGAGTTCGCCAGGTGGCGGCACCAGTTGGCGGCCACACTGCAAGCACATGATGGTGAAGTCTGCTGTCCTTGATACATGTTTGGCTCTTGTTGTGTTAGATTTATTATTATTAAGCCAAGAGATTGGTTGTGAAGAACGTCTCAGATAAGACCTATTTTGTGTTGGGTGGTACCTAAAACCTTAATCAATCAATCACTCGATCTTTTTTGGGACATGTGAATGAAGAAAATTGATAGAGAACCAGCTGATCCAGGTTTACTCAAAAACGGCCATTAACTAAGTAAGTAAGTAAGTAATAAAATTTGATTAAGCGTCATAATCATTCAGTAGAATGAATCAGAGGCGCTGGACAAGTCGCTAGGGGCTATTAAATGCAGACTGAAAAAGATCGGTTTTAAGATGTTTTTGGAGAGTGTTTAGTTTGCGACGAACAAAGAGTAGAAGGGAGAGAATTCCAGACTGTTGAAGGTAGGTCGATATGTTGAGTAGAGTGTGTCCTCTGTCATTTTGTCTGTCTGTTTCTGTAGCACGGTTGTTAGAAAGGATAAGAGTTCTGGTGGTTGTGAGCGTGGTGGTGTGTTCTGTTGTAGATTTTAGACGTGGAACGCATGCTGGCAAAGAGTGTAACACCAGCCGACATATTGGCACAGGAATCACCACAGCAGCAGATGGAAAACCATCCCGTTATACGGACGCTCTATGACCACTCTCATGTTAGTGCATTAGTTTCTTTTTTACATCATTTTTAAATTTGCCATTTTTGTCAGTCATCAATAGTTAATTGTCCACAATTTGTATTAAAAGTGCTAATAATTACTGCTATTTGCACACACTGATGGCAGTTGGAGGGGTAAGGTTTTCACTTATATGTTTGTCTGTCTGTCTATTTTTCAGCATGGTATGTAAAAAACGATGCAACTATCACCAAACTTGATATGGAAATGTTCCACCATGAGTCCTTGAAAGTCGTTAATACTGGGGTTAAAAGGTCAAGGTCACGAGGCAAAATAAAACAGTGCCAGCGTGGTTTTTTGCACTGTGATGAATACTGACTTTTTCTAGTTATTAGAAATTTTGTCTTATTAGTGCCACCAACTGCTTTAGTTGTCCAGAGAGCAGTTGGTCCAGTGTGTGAGTCTGTCTGTTTGTCCTGACAATAACCTTAGAACAAGACGACCTTTGACCGATATATTTGGCATGTTGGTTCACCTTGACACTATCTAGGTCAAATTTGAAGGTCAAGGTTGTGGGTCATAGTTCGCAGTCACAGACTTCTGAGGGAAGGAACACTGCTCATTTAACTCCACTACACACATGCCGTTGTCCAGGCAGCAAAGCATGCTGGGTCAAGGTGGTCAGTCATGCTGTTGCTGCTGCTTCTGTCCAGTCTGTGGTCAGTCCTTTTGCTGTGTGTCACATGATGTGCAGGAAGTTTGCTGTGTTGAGTTTCATCCTGTCTATCAGATTCTTGCATCCGGAAGTCGCGACTTCAGCATTAAGTTCTACGAATACTCCAAACCGTCAGTGAAGAAGGCGTACAAGAGTATTCAGGTTGTGTCCTTGTTAATACGATACAATACAACTAAGAATTTGTAACGTTCCAGTATCTAAGGTAGAATCTGAGGCACGGGTGCAGGTGGCTAGTGGACGGAAGACTAAAAGGACGACTGGAAATAGTGAGCTTTGAGAGCTTGTTTAAAGGAGGATAGAGTAGGAGAAGCCATGACAGGATAAGGTAATTATTTCCAAAGAGAAGGAGCAGCAGTCGTTGTATATCATCACATTTTATTGTAATTATTGTTTTGATTAATGTTGTGGTTGTTATGTGGTTATAACTGGCATGGCAGAGGTATGCATTCTATCAAGTGTCTCCTGGTTTAATATTAATGTTATCAAGCTGTTATTTCTCACATATTTATTGACATTGCACACAAATCGTGCAGATTGATAAAAAATACAGTAAATATTACAATAAGCACATTTGAATGTAGTCAGATTGAAATCAGTGTGGAAATGTTGTATTATACAGAGGGTTAGTACGTGCTGCATCGAGTAATTTCTTACTGCTTGGAAAGTGGTGACCATTCAATACAACTATGTTCGTGTGGAGAATGTATTGAGAGTTGTATCAAGGAAACGTGTTATTGCATGTGAAACACGGTGAAGAAAAGTTAGTCTGCTGTTTTGTGGTGGATTATTGACAGTTACTGTGTAAAATTTTGATTGACAGGAGGCAGCTGAAGTGTGCTGTATGAGCTTTCATCCATCTGGTGACTTCATGCTCATCGGCACGAGCCATCCAACATGTGTGTCTTGGTTATTTCTAGAAATATGCCTCAATGACTGCATTGCCTAAGTTAGTTAGTTAGTTAGATACGTACAGATTAATGTGGAATGAGCAAAAAGTGCTTCTAGGACACGGTGCGCAAACTAGAATTGCGGGAACTACTCTGTGAAAAGAAATGTTTTTAATTGTCTTTTGAAGGAAGCCCGGGAAGTAGCTGTAGTGACACTGGTTGGAAGACTGTTCCATGCACGAGCAGTTGTCACATCTGCAATTTTGTTGCGCAACTTTATATCACGCGACAAAATCGCAAATGTAACATTGCGCGTCAAGCAACTCTTTAACAGTCACGCAACTCATTTTCTGAATAGAGCAGTGCTGTATTCTGTGCGACTTTGTTGCAAGAATGCTGTGAATGCTGATTGGTCAATTCTCGTTTATGCGACAAAGTTGCAGTGTGCGACATGCACAGTTGCATACTGCAACTTTGTCGCACGATAATGTTGCACGACAAAATCACGCGATAAAATTGCAGGCATGACTTTGGTCTTTCAGTTTTTCACTGAATTACATCCTGTAGTCCAGCCTCTCTGCTTCAGAATTGGGAGGAATTTTTGTGGGGTTAGGCTGTAGACAAAGAACAGTTCACATTTAGTGGTCTTTGTTGTCCAAAAGTTGTCTAGTAGAGAATAGTTGATGTCTGTTTATTTCTCACTTAGATGTTTACTAACAATAAGCTGCTGTTGACTGTGACATTAATGTTAAATGACTTATAATGTGTATTTTGTTCACTGCGGATATTATAACTAATATTAATAAAAGTATATGTTTCCTCATAATACTCGGATGGAAATGTACACTGGCTGCATCGTGTGCTGCCCCCTGAGTATGTGCCGCACAACCTATTAAGGTTAGAAAAAATGTGCCGTGCACTCCGTTGAGGTTAAAAAAAGATGGGAAAGGTTCGAGGTCATAAGAGGCAATCAGACCTCGATTTTGTTGTTTGTTTATTTTGGGTCACAGTATATTTTGTTATGTGTATATATATTTGCTTTTGTTGTGCTAGATTTAGTGTTCAGTACTAAGTCAAGGGATTGGCTGGGAAGAACATCTCCGAAATGACATATTTTGTGTAAGGTGACCATACTTTGGGTACCACAATTTGGGACAAGTGCCAAAGGTGCAAATTGTAGGGTGCAAGCCACAGGCACGAGCAAGCCATTGGAGGCCCACTTGGGATCTGGGGGTCATCGTGAGCTCCCCCAGAGGGGTCTGGGTTGGAGCCCCGACTGCCAGCGATTTTTTTATATACAGATAAAACCTGGCTAATTTTTGGCCACCAATGCATATGCACACAGCTGCAGGGATGGGAAAATCGGGACAAATTTGAGATACTAAGCCAAAAACGGGACAAATGGGCGTCCTGGGAGAACTGTTTTTTCCAGGACACGTTATTAAAAATCGGGACTGTCCCAGAAAATTCGGGACGGATGGTCACTTTAATTTTGTGTCCAGTGGGCTGTAAAATCTAACTCATAGAACCAACCGTTCTGTCAAGTGTGGTGCTTGTTTGTGTCTGTAGTGCGACTGTATGATGTGAACACATTCCAGTGTTTTGTTGCCAGCAACCCCAATGACCAACACGTTGCTCCTGTCACTGCGGTAATGCTTCGGTATTTTTCATAAATGACTAGTAATCTCACAATCCCTTCAGTCCTTTGACACTATATGACTTTGTCGTTTGCTTAAACTTTAGCTTTAAATTAACGTTTTAAGCTGAAGCTTAATGTAGACTGCAGAGTATAGTTTTAAACCAACGCTCTGCGTAACTGCAGTTTATTATTTATTATTAAATCTTACATAAAGTACAAGTAAAAAGAACACAAATACAGACGCAAAAAAGACACAGAAATACAGACACAAAAAAGAACCACAGTTTGATCTTAAGTTCAGTTGAAACTGAGTTTAAAGCCAAAGTTTTAAACTCGGTTTTAAACTGATCTGCATTGTCACTTTTTGCGTATTAATTAGGTTTAAAACCAAGTTTACAACTAAAGTTTGAGCTGTTGGTTGGGTGACAGAAAGGTCTCTTGTCTGTATAAAACCTGTGCCGCTGACCTCCAAAATTCTCTTCTCAAACAAATGGAGGAAGAAAACCTAGGGAGAACTGGAAAATGGCCTCATTAAATGGCTTGGGCGTGCCCACCTGTTAATTCAGAATTCTTTCGGAACATTTAGGCAGTGTAGACTAATTGAATTGAATTCCGAATGCCTCCAGTTATTTGGTCTTTCTGGTTCCTGCGAGAAAGGAACTCATATCACCTCGGATAAGATTGTATTGCTTTGACCACTGACCACAGCAAATTCATGATTGCCGGATTACTCACATTAATAACACATGGTAACTTTGTGATAGGATAATGCCGATACTTCTATGAAACAGTTCATTATACTTATATTTTAAACATTTTAAAAACTTTGTTTTATATACTTAATTTCCCATTTTTTGCTCGTAATTTTTGACACTGTTGAATCAGCATTGCAACAAGCTTCCGGCGTGTGAATTATCCTCCTCCAGCAGTTGCCATAATGTTTTAAAGATGTATTTGGACATATTTTTGTTAGCCAAACTTCTAGTTACGCATACAGCAAACGACATTGTGCTAAGCTTATGTGTTATCGGTGGAAAGTGATTCAACTTGAACGACCACGCCTGTGGAGGCAGACAATACAAGTTGTGAGGCTAGAGTTGCATTAGTAAGTTGTCATTAAATTTATTAAAATGATAATTTTGGCCTTAAACTATCAGTTTAATAAATTTAATGTCAACTTACCAGCACAACTTCCAGCACCCCGACTTGACAAATTGCCTGCATTTGTAGGTATGGTCGCTAAAGTTGAATAGCATTGCGGCATTATGTGTATAACAATTTCTTTCAGGTGAAGTACAGTCCAAATGCCAACTTGTATGTAACTGCGTCAGAAGACGGCAGCATTAAAATCTGGGACGGCGTCAGTAACAAGTGTGTTAACACATTTGAACGGGCGCATGATGGTGCTCCAGTCTGCTCCGTTGTATTCTCACGCAATGCAAAGGTACCCACGTGTGTCACCAGTCATTTCAGTCGGATAATAATTTTACCTACGCTGACGGCAGTCACGGGATAGGTTTTTTTACTACGATTTGTCTGTGTTTATCTGCACGATATCTCAAAAACCAATGCAGCTGTGATCACAAATGTTCCATGATGAGTCCTGGAAACCCTTTTATTTTGGGGTCAAAGGTCAAGGTCACAATACAAACAATGCCGGGATTTGTCTTTTTACTCTTCTGAATGCTGGTTTATTTTAGTTGACGATGATGCTAGCGCCGTCGGTTCCAGGTATATGGAGGCACCAGACTAAAACGGAAAAAAAACATTTGTAAAACTAAAGATAAATAGTAGATCAAAATGAAATTTACACTGCAAGACAGACAGCCAGTCAGCATCACTGAAGACTGCCGGAAACACTGATGGTTGGCGAGGCATTTGGATAGTTGGCTGGCATGGACAAGCATTTGCATGAATGCATGCAACTCGATCATTGGATTATAACCGATTATGGGTCAACTGTATTTCAGATACGGAAGATAACCGGCGTTTTATATCCGTATCATTGAACCTAACCAGTGACCTGACCTCACCTTTCTTATCCATGTGCCACACCACACTGTGCCATGCCACGTTGGTGGCGTGGTACAGTGGTAGAACGTCAGTCTTTGGCCGGCAAACTTTCCCTGTCCTGTGCTCAACCTTATGTGGGTAAACCATCCACTACAGGTCAGCCAACAAGGCCGACTCAGCCATTCGTCCTTTCGAGGTCGATAAACTGAGTAAAAAAGGGTAAAGTTCTCCCATACTCGTTACCGAGCGTTGGGCCCGCAGCTGATCTCGATGTTCAGGCAGTTAGCCCGCAGGTGACTTGAAGCCATCCACCCGGTGGTAGGCTGCCATTACTTTCCGCCAGGCCTGCGGTTACCTTCCCAGCCGTAGAGCGTCACCGCCCATCAGCCAGTACCAAATTATACTGCATGGTGACAGAGGCACATGCATGTGAGCAGCTTGCCCAAGACTGTTACCTGGCGGGCCGGCCGAGGTTTGAACCCGCGACCTTTAGGATCACGAGCGAACGCTCTACCGTTCAGTCACATAGGCCACCGAGAAAAAAACGAGTCACGTGGGCCTATAGGCGGCACTGATCTCCACCGTTTGTGTAGCCCTCAAACAGACGCCAGCTTATACTGCGACACCATGGATACAGGGCTAGTGCATCACATGGTGTGCCTGTTTGCACCCCAGCTTTCACCGATATCTGGTTATACTGCTGGGTGACGGAGGCACGTGGGTGTGAATAACTTGCCTAGGGTTGTTAACCAATAATGCGGTGGAGAGGCTGGGAATTGAACTCACGACCATGTAATTGCGAGTCCAACACCCTAATCATTAGACCACTGAGCCTCCCACATAGGCTCTTTCTGGAGTATATTAACATGGTAGTGTCCTGCAATGTAATCTATGCAGTGCTAGTCGTCCGATGTGATAGTGACTTTATCGAATCTATATGCGCTATACAAAAAAACTTATGTATGTATATCTATGTACAATGTACATAGTACGTGCTGTCGAGTGGCAAAGATTCCGTCGTGCGGCTGTGGGAACTGTCAACATGTCGCAGTCTCATCGCATACACTGGAGCTGGAGTGACCGGAAAGCAGGAGCACCGGACTCAGGCGATCTTCAACCACACTGAAGACTACGGTACCACTCAACCTGTGTGAATTTCTCACACGTACATCGCCTTGACATTGTTGTTTGGATGACAGCAATGTCATCTGGCCGGTAAAACTGCTCAAATTTCCCCCCAAAACTTCCATCTGGAGAGATCCAGCCGATCTCTTTTCTCCAAAAATGGCGGGTTAAATAGAAATGAATAACTTTTAGGCTGCATTGCAGCTCCATCTTGCTCAAAAACATAAACGGTGACCTGACCTCGTTTGACGTGGAGCTGCCGGAGGCAAGAGATGCAGCTCAGAATCGACCTTTCTGGAGAATGCTGGCTTCGTATAGCACTACGCACCCATAGTGGTGCATGCTAATATTGGATTGGATTGCAGCAGTAGCTAGATGCAGCCTATTGCTACAGACGGAGTAGCATGGTCTGTCTGTCTGTCTGTCTGTTGGTCACGTTCGTGGGCCCCGCAAGAACGGCTGAACTGATCGAGATGTCATTCAGGGGGCTGACTCGCGTGGACCCAAGGTATCTGGTTAGATCCCCCACCCACAGGAAGGGGCAATTTTATGGGGTTGTCTGGCCCATTGTGAGTCACTAATGCGTCATGTGCAGCAAAAAAATCAATAATGGCATCATTACGACTGTGGCAACCGACAGCACTGCGTCAGCTGGCTCCAATGCTCCACAGTGGACGGTGTCACATTATGTTGTCCTTCCCCTGTGCAAAATCCGCTTACCTGCGACGTGGCCTTTCGTCAACATTCTCTGACCACTTGTTACTGGCCCGTCTAGTGGGCCAGTATTGTTTTGCTTGCTGGCGTCTGTCGGCGTCGTCTGTCATCGTCTGTAACACTGACGGTGGGCCAGGCACATGGGCGGTTGGGCGGCCGACACTGCACGGTGGGCCAGTACAGTTACGTCCCGTTAGGGCGACACCTTGTTTAAATATATTTTGGGGATCATCTGTATTTGAAATGTTAATATTTTTATGGATAATTGACAGCGGCTGACTGGTTTACGATGTAGGCTTGGCATCCTGTTTAGCATAAGTTGATGGTTGATGAATAGAATAGTTCTCTGGTCTTAAGTTTAAGCCTGTGCTTGTCTTCCACAGTGAAAACGTGTCATCATTTTGTACTCATTTGTCCTTTTACTGTGTCTTATTAGCAGTAAACTGTTTGCATTGTTAGAAGCTGCTACGTTTTCAGTAGAACTTAACTGAAAGGACGTTTTTGTGTGCTCTATCAATGCGGTACATTGTTGTTTTTAATCGTAGTGTTTTTTCCTGATGAGAAGACAACAAGTTTATGTTGTTGGGATTCCCGCACGGCTGATCGGCAGCGTCTTCTTTCACTCGGTTTGTCAATGTTCTTGCAGCTTCGTAGCAGTAGTAATTTGGTTGTGACTAGAGGCTGTCATAGAAGAAACTGGTAGCATTATTGTAACGCTCACTTGGCATTGACTCTGGCGATATTTCAGTATCTGTAACTAAAACTAAAATGATTGCATCTGGTTAACGAAAAAATAGCTATAATCAGGGTTCCCACGCCTCCTGGAAAGTCCTGGAAAATCGTGGATTTTTTGGTAAAATTTCCAGGCCCTGGAAAGTCCTGGACAATGTATTTGGTCCTAGAAAGTCCTGGAAATTTTAGTGCAAGGTCGTGGAAAGTCCTGGAATTTTCTAGGCTGTGATGTGGGAGGCGGACCATTGATGCACATGCCGATGCCAAAATTTGCAAAAATTAGCTCAGATTTTATCTGTATATAGGAAAAAGATCGCTGGTGGCCGGGACCCCATAGTAACTGCTGTTTGTCTCTATATTTAAACATCTCTGGCATATGACAGGGTCCTAGGAAAATGCATCTGGGGTCCGGAAAAAGTCCTGGAAATTGTAGTAACCAAGAGAATGGGAACTCTGTATAATTGTAATTGACAAGATTTTCATAACTAAAACTAAATAATACCTAAAATTATTCATAAGAAACTAACTGTAACTGAAACTAAAATGATCTCTGTATAACTAAAATTGTTGTCATTTGCATACTATTTAAGATACCAGCATGTCTTGCAAGCTGTTAAAATATGATTGAAGGGTGCTGTGAACTAGTGGTAAAGTGTTATTTGTACGGGTGATTTCTCTACCAAAAAAAGACTACAAGTTATGTCCGACGCGGAAGTATATTCCTATACTTAAACCATTTAATTTCGTGAGATCTACTCTACCGAAACGATTATTCCCAGCAGAATCTGTTCCAGTGCGTGGGTGCATTGAACAAAATAAATAAGTAATATTCAAATACAGAAATGACAGTTTACCAGCAATACACACCACAAAAACAGTTAACTGGTACTAAATGATAACCAATTGTTCAGATTTATACCATATAGAAGCGGTTATAACACAACTGTCGCTGATACATATTGAATTGGACTCCATCCAGGTGTAGAGTCATTCTCATACCGAATAATATGTGTAAAACTGGCTTGAAATATACTTAGACTTGATGGCGCCGGTGTTTGTAATAGATGAAACGTCTCTTTAATATTGCTGAAACAAAACTTGTTGTGTGTTGTATGTGTGAACAGGTCATAATGGAGTTGTGCAGTGTATCGCACACTCGCCAATCGGTCCCGCGTTTGTCTCATGTAGTGATGATTTCCGAGCACGGTTCTGGTATCGCAAAGCGGAACTCGACTGATCGCATGCGTATTCGACAGCAGTCACTGTTCTTCGGGTTCACGTTGTCGTCGAATGAATTTTGAAGACTGATGTTATTATTTTGTATCCACGACTGGTGTATAAAGTGATGTGCCCTTTTCGACATGGCGTATTATGCCCAGTTTTAAAGGCTGCCAGACAATAACTGGCAAAAATGCTAGAAGTTAATTATTATTGCAGTGACTTATTCACTTGTCTTATTGTATAAACGTTGTGCTCAGCTCAGTCAGTGACTTAAACGTGTCAGTAACATTGAGGGACATTTCCTGTAAGCTCTTCCCTGGAGGGTTGGGCGAGCTCGGCCTCCAAAACGCTTTAGTGCATTATTAGGCCACATCACATGCATTGCCTACTGCTACGGATAGGGATGGGCACGAGACGTTAAAGCCCGAGACCTTCACCTGCCGAGACGAGACCGAGACGTTGGCCTCACCAGCCGAGACGAATTTTGAGACAAGACGTTTGTAGGTCACGAGACGTCTATAGTACTACAGGAGTACCCCTCACCAAGACTTCTGGATCTGCTCTTACGTCCCCAGAATTACAGCCAGATTTCCGTCACTGACTATACTGTTGCCTGTGTTGCTAAATGTCGATTGATTTTCAGAATACTTTCCCTTTTATTCTCGAAGTTTCTCACGATGAGACTAGGCAGTAATTTCTAATAGTCGTCATTAAAGACCCCCACCACTTTTATATCACAACATACCTTCTGGAATATATGTCACCCTTTTATCGCTCAGTAGTGGCCCATTCCCGGGTGTTTTTTTAGCAACGTTGAATAATTTCTGTATGAATTGTGTTGCATTTTAGGAACATGTGCATGTCTGTGCAAGGCTATTAAGTTATGTTAAAACGTTGTATTTCTGATGCTTTGGAACAGTATGAAGCATATCTATCATTAACATGACTGTCGCTAGAAGATCTCACTTTATTGTGACACTGGCAGCTAGGCAGTGTGATAGAACAATAAATGTATTACAATACATAGCATGTTTGTGAATGTGGCGAGTTTCCATTGCATTGCGTGCATACTAGGGGCTGTAATGCACCCCGATTTATGTAATTCATTTACTTACTTCCATTCCCATTCTATCAGAATAATCCCACTCCGTTTCCAGGCCAGATGTCTTAGGAGGCAACTAAACCTGGCTTTAGTTTTTTAGGTCGACTCTTCGACAGAGTCGATCTAAAAATGCCGGTCTGAAATGTCCGTCCGTGCGGACGGACGGACATTTTGCTGGCTGAGAAGAACGTCTCCGACATGACTTATTTTGTGTCGGATGTGACGTAAAACCTTAACTCGAGCATGCATGCTAGCGTAGACAGACGCTTTGTAAGGCAGTGCAGTAAGTATTGATGAAGTGATCTCACTCAGGGCCGGATTTAGGAGTGTTAGATTGTTTGGCCGAACGGGGCCGTCACCAATTTAGGGGCCGCCACTTTCTGAAACTTTCTGGTTTTTCTGGACATTTTCTCGCACCACTCTCCGTCGCTGCTCGCAATGAGGTTCATCGCTAAGCAGCAGAAAGTGAGAAAAGAAATGTAGTAAGGGCCCGGAATCCCGACCCACAATTGTATGGAACAGGGCCCCGCATGTTGTAAATCCGCCGCTGAATGATCGACCAAAATAATAGGCGAGACTGGTGACTAGTCTTCGTCATCAATAAAGTTCATCGAATTTTTTCACTTGCCGATCTGTCTGGTTGAACTCCAATGAGACGGGCTCATGGCATTGGCGGACGGCAGAACACTATCGAAGGAATGGCGCAAGTATTGGCAGTTAGGGTATGATACGGTAGATTAACGTGCGCTCAAAAGCTGACGGGATGACCAGCCTAATATATAGCGAACGGTACAGAAACGAAACAAATAAGAAAAACCGAGTAGCTCAGACGAAATGGTCCGGGTAGTCCGTGGAAGCAGAAAAAGAAGTCTTTTATCTTATAACCATGAGAAAAAGTAAGTTTTTCTTGTGCTGTTATGACGAAGTCAAACAGACGCAGTTAAGTCCGTGGTAAACGCCATGCGGATAAGTTAAAATTGCTCCCGTAGCGTAGCCTATTATACGAATTAGACCTAATGGAAATGACGAAATTGAAAACCATGAGCATGAATGTCGCCATTCGCCTGTAGGCACCGCATGGGCCTATACTATTATTGCATCGAGTTGGTGACGACTGCGCCTAGTTCACGTGGGTATATGGATATAATCACCCCGACAGAGTATACTAAATCATTCGCGCAATTTGATGTGATTGGACTCCGAATCGCATATGCGATCGACGGTGGGAGACTGCGTACCGGTACGGCGTTAGATAAACGTCACATTGCAGATTCACTGTACTGAGGTTGGCAGTACGAGACGGCTTGCATCTACGCTTTTACTGCATGCGGACTTCTGGGTTTATCGTTCAATTGCCACGAAATAGTTCGGTTTGTGCTCAGCTCGGGCGGCATGCTGCTACTGTTGATGATGACTGAGTAGTAGTGTCTAACAATGTCTGCTCAACAGTTGCGATTTTGTCTGCTGTTAGTCACTGGTGGCCTTCTACTCATGCGGTCACAAGCAACAAGACCTCGTACGGGTAATTAATTTTAATACGATACGATGCGGTAGATTTACGTGCGCTCAAAAGCCGACGAGATGGCCATAATAATCTAGCGCGCGGCACAGCGACGAAAAAATAGGAAAACTAAAAGCATTTGATCGTATTGAAATAAGAAGTATTGTGAAACTACTGGTGCAGTGATTTAATGAATAGTGTCAAGGTGAATCAGCGTACCAAATACGTAGGTCAGAGGTCATTTTTCTAAAGTGCTCGTCCGGAGAGCCAGACAGACAGACACACATATACAACCGAACGATTGCCCTACGTGATATGTGATCTGCTATTTGTCAGGAACCGTAGAAGTTACGCTTAGATTGGCGGCATTCGTTCTCTTTTTATCGCTCCAATTTCGTCGTTCTCTTCTTTCTTAATTTCTTATGTCTGCCCCTTCCGTCCTCCTATTCGGCATCATTCCCCTCTGCCCCTGTCTTTTTCTCCGTCAGTCTCCTTCACCGCACCAATCCACCATCTCTCCTCGTACCTCCCGTCTTTTGTCAGCGCCATAAAGTTTTTGTTTGGCAGTTTAACACATACCCTGACATGTAACCCAGTAGAAACACGTTGTTCTTCACAGAACGTATCCCGTAACGCAGTCGATGTATGCTTGTAAATAATAGTTTTACCGACCACTTTAGTGGACCAGGTAAAGGAATCGGTATGGTGTGTATGTGTGTACTAAATAACCGTTGACCTAGATATTTGACACGCTGGTTCACCTTTATCTTATCTAGGTCAACCGTGTCGAACTGCTTTGCTGCACTCCGTCAGATCCGCAGTGTACGTCAGGTGATACTGTCCATTGTTGTGTCGTTGGTTCTGCAGCGACTCGACTTTGGCAACGCCACACTCGTCGGTCTCCCAGCCTACCAGTTGAGCAGACTGCAGTACGTACTCAACACCACTGCACGACTTGTTTTCTCGCGGAGTAAGTACGACCACGTTACACCACTTCTTCAGGAGCTGCACTGGCTGAGAATCGAGTAGCGGATCGAGTTCAAGCTCTCAGTACTCGTCTTCCGCTGCCTGAGTGGCCTGGCCCCGTCTTACCTATCCTGCGATTTTCTACGCGTGTCAGAC
>Ga0209363_1000650_pt1 | contig 14344 bp, 9 predicted proteins | sample WorMetexBAHAMAS3_FD_187385 | JGI IMG/M metagenome (GOLD analysis project Ga0209363, IMG submission 187385) | Marine gutless worms symbiont microbial communities from Max Planck institute for Marine Microbiology, Germany - Inanidrilus exumae... | ecosystem: Host-associated > Annelida > Digestive... | reverse complement strand
GTTTTAATCTCATTATCTAACACTACAGTGCATTATATAACTTAGAATTAGCGTAACACGATTTTCAAATGTTTCCTACTATTTCCATTTTACCTCTGGCCATCAGGGTAGCTCTAGAGATCATTTGCATCATGCTTGAAGAAAGAGGCATTATGTGGAGAGCACTGTACATTAAGCACTTCAGTGAGCTGTTAGTACTTTGTGTTGGAGAATGTGTGGTTGAACTTCTGTCACCATTGTTGAACCATAATTTTTTGATTTCTTCTTGTGATGAAAACAGTTGAAAAACCGGCATTAAGTCTGCTGTGTGTGCTCATTGTTGGTTAAGAAGAGGGTTTTATACATGCTTGTATTTTATTGCACTGCAGCTGTGAAGTCAATCAAGAAGCAACATCTAGTCGAGATCCGATCAATGGGAAATCCACCAACTCCCGTGAAACTTGCGCTGGAGTCAATTTGTCTCCTACTAGGAGAAAATGCACAGGACTGGAAGGCAATCCGCAGTGTCATTGTCCGCGAGAACTTCATCAGTACCATTGTCAACTTTGTAACTGATGACATAACGTATGTTTGACAATTGTTGTTCAATTTCATGTACTGCACTTCTTTATTGCGTCTTTTTACATAATTAAGATTATGTAGCTATGCTGAGTTTTAATTATGTATAAGTAATTTATGCTAATAATTCTTTGTAATAACATACTTTGTCTTCTTGCTGGCACGGAAACTGACTGCTTCTAACCTTAAGTCATTTATGGCATTGCTTTTAAGATTGCATCTGCCATTTGATATTTTGAAGCCGTTGTTAAGTACTTTGATAGCTGTATAGTTGTGAGTGAAAGTTAATGTCGATGTGCCAGTGTTTTATGCAGTATGTGGTGTGCACGAGCTGTATATGTTTACAGAGAAGACATTCGTCAGAACATGATTACAAAGTACCTATCAAACTCTGAGTACAACTTTGAGAAGGTGTTTCGAGCATCACAGGCTTGTGGACCACTGGTCAAGTGGGCCATAGCTCAGGTCTCTTCAGTGATGTTCTAGTTTTGTCTTGAAGATAACAATATTTGTTTCTCTTGTGAATGCTAATGTTGTATCGGTTAGCTAAATAACTAACAACGGGTTGACGGCCTTTAGGTCAACCTATGTTAGCCGTCACCCCGTGTTAAGAACTGGGTGATTTTGTTGGGGGTAAAGTTTTGCTGTCCACATGGTGTTGCTAATGGCAACTAAGGCATTCAGATTAGGGAGAAGATGCTAGAACACACCTCACTGGTGTTACCCATGTAGTTAACTAGATAGTAACTAAAACCAAAATTGCTTACAGTTAACTATTAATATGGGGCCATGCCTCAGATGGTCCCTTAAATTTCAGGTTAGTGTCCACTCTGAGAATAAAAAGGAACAATGTGATTTTTTTGTTAGTATGTCACCAGCCAAGTACTTCTCAGGTATGCATTCAAGCTTGCAGAGTGTGCATTGAACAATTGCTTGTTGAATTAAAACTTTTCAGGAAAATGCACTATTGTCTTGATTTTACAGTTGGTACTACCTTGCAACATGAAACAACAATTAAAAGCATTAATGTTAGTTCATTGTTGTCGTCTTTGTGCATGTTCTTGTACAGTGTATGTAAATACCACCACCACCACTGCTACTTCTGCTACAACTGGTTTTAGTTTTTGTTTGGCCAGTTACTTCAGGTTGGAGTTTTTGGGGATAATTGAAGTATTTTTGCAAATACTCGGAAATGAATATTTGTTTTTAGTGACGGTCTGTTTGTAGGTTAACTATTCTGACATGCTGAACCGCGTCGAGCCACTGAAGAACGAGCTGCGTTCGCTCGAAGTTGAAGCAAATGAGAATCGCCGCAAGAATGAGGAGATGCTGAATGTGATAGCGGGACTGGAGCGGAGCATTGCCCGCTACAAGGAGGAGTATGCTATCCTCATCAGTGAGGCACAGGCTATCAAGGCAGACCTCGCAGCCGTCGAGACAAAGGTATCAGTTTCTGTTTAGTCGTTATAACAAGATGTCACCCTGACGGGACGTAACACAACTGGCCCGGCTCATGCTGCCCCCCTGGTGAGTTACGTTGCATATGATAAGGCTACTATATGAAAATATTTGCTAGTGTGCTTTTTCAGTTTGTCATGGTTATTCACGGTCATGGGATATTTTTTTTGAGACACCCTGTACATTTGTTCGTGGAATTTGTTTGTATAAGTAAACCGAATCAAGAGCCATTTTTGACGTGTTACCTATGCAGAAAGGTGCGATGGAAATGCTTTGTTGATCAGAATTGCAGTTGAATGTTGAAGCATTGCAGGTTTTGTCGTGAAATGGACACACAGTTGTAGAGCCGACTGTACTGGTTGGAGTCACAGATTTGAGAGTGTACAACAGGCGTGAGCGAATGATGATGTACTGTATTTAGACCAGCTCACGATAACCATCCATCCATGAGTGCTGTGAATGGTGATGGTGGCCATGTCTACTGCTGTGGAAGAAACATCAACTGCTTCATCTCAGGGTGAAGATGACTTGACTCGGTCTCAGTTCAACATTACCTGAGTCAAATAAAACAACGTAGATTGTATGTCATAATAACTGAATACGTCAAGATTGAGTTGTTGGACGAGTCTTTGGCTTATTGACTGAGAGTCTAGTGATGACACGGACACATGTTGTATGCTGTAGGTGGAGAGAAGTGTGGCGTTGCTCAAGAGATTGACTGGCGAGCGCGGCCGATGGGAACAAGGCAGTGAGACCTTCAAGAACCAAATGTCAACTATCATCGGTGACGTTCTGCTCATGTCAGCTTTCATGGCTTATGCAGGTACAGCAGTTTGTCGTTGTTTTTAGGTCGACTCTTCTGAATGGACCTAATAAAGTGGGTCTCAAATATTTGTCTGTCTGTACGTTTGGCCGTCCACAAAAAGTTTCTTTGATTTCAATGAAATTTGGAATTTAGGTAGAAAAACCAAAAAGCACTTAGAATTTAGGTAGAGGTCGATGAGTGATGCACGATGGTATGCAATTTAACCCTATCCAAGGTTAAGGTCACGAGCCCTTGAAAGTTGGAAATCCTTTCATTTTCAAGAGCTATCTCCTCTGCCATTTGCAATGGGAGCTGGCAACTGACCACTGATTCTTAAAACTAGGGCACAGTATCTAAATTTGATCAGGCCAGATTTTTTTTGTGTCACATGACTGAACTTGGCAGAAACGTCAGTTGTGAAGATTTGACCGTCAGTCCCACACGGGGCTAATTTTAATAAAATGAAACATTCCTTTATCTTGACTTTGACCAGCAGTGTTCAGTTTGGCAGTGACTGACAATCCTGTTACTTTGCACTGCAAATGAACATGGTTAATTTTACAGACTATGGCTAAATTACCAGTCATTGTAGAACTTCAGTTTAACATTACACAGTTACAGTACACATATTATTGTGGTAATGTTGACTTGAGAAGGTATTCAGAGTGCTTTTTGGTTTTTCACACGGTAGGTTGTTTATTGAACTTTGAGGTAGTTTCAGAGTTTACAGTATTTCTGAGTGCAGTAGAAAAGGTGTGAATGACTGGAATGTGCTTGTTGCAGGTTACTTTGACCAACACATGCGTCAGAGTTTGTTCACTGCCTGGTCAAACCACATGCAGCAGACGCACATTCAGTTCAAGTCGGATATTGCTCGCATTGAGGTTGGTTGGCGTCCAGTTTACTTACTTAACATCTTCCCAATTTTTCTGCTTGATGTGTGCATTTTTAGGTCGACTCTTTCGAGTCGAACTAATACAGTCGGTCTCAAATGTCCTTCTGTCTATCCATCCATCCGTCCGTCCACAGAAACTTTGTTTGATTTCTACGAAATTTGGTATGTAGTTAGAGGTCCTTGAGTGATGCATGATGGTATGCAGTATGACCCGATCCAAGGTCAAGGTCACGAGCCCTTGAAAGTCGGAAATTCGACCATTTTTAAAGGCTATCTCCTCCCCCATTTATAATGACCACGGATTCTTAAATTAAGGCACAATGCCGAAAGCTCATCGGGCCAGATTTTTTATTTTTGTCCTAGTTTTTGTCACGTGACTTCGAAGTTGGCATTAAGTAGGAGTCGACCGTCAGTCCCGTATGGGGCTAATTTATTATAGTTTATGATAATCACTGTTAACACAGCACCAATTCATTGTATGAATGATTGATTGATCTATTGATTTATTAAATTTTTTTTATTCAAAACGAAAAATACTAAAACTAGTAGTAGTATTACTCTTGAATATATTTTACATCACTGTTGATGTCCTGTCTTGTCCATAGGTGATGATTTAATGTTTCGGACCTGTCGGTGATATAGTTCTCACTCATGTACTTGCTGTGTTTTTCTGCAGTGTGTGGCAGTCTATTGCTGGTGCATTCTGTGTTCCATCACCAACAGTCTAGAACTCTCTCTTTTCCTTCATGCATTCATGGATTTATGCATCTCAAAACCCATTTGTTTCAATGTGCTTTTAACAACCCGTAGCACCTAACCAGTCGCCTGTGATTTATTTATATTCGAATGATTAAAAAAGGTAAAGGCTTCCCATACTTGTTACCGAGCACTGAGCACGGAGCTGATCCCGGTGTACAGGCAGTCAGCCTGCAGATGACTATAAGTCATCAACCCGGCGGTCGGCTGCCATTACTTTCTGCCAGGCCTGCAGTTACCTTCCCAGCCACAGAGCATCACCGCACTTGGCCAGTACCAAGTTATACTGCTCGGTGACAGAGGCACATAGGTGTGAACAACTTGCTCAAGTTTGTTACGCAGCTTTTGTCCCGAGTAGGATTTGAACCCACGACCTGTTGATCACAAGTCCAACGCTGTACCCGTTGTGCCACCTTTGAATGATTACACCACTCTATAAATGTTTGTACTTACTTGCTTACTTATTAGCAGTCACTAACATGTGATACGATATGTTGGTCTGTCGTAGTACTTGTCGAATGCCGACGACCGTCTACGCTGGCAGGCAAACAGTTTGCCGACTGACGACCTGTGTACGGAGAATGCCATTATGTTGAATCGGTTCAATCGTTATCCTTTGATTATTGATCCATCAGGCCAGGCAACTGAGTTCATCCTGAACGAGTACAAAGACAAGAAGATAACCAAAACAAGGTCGGCACCAACAACTTTGTCATGAAATAATTTGAGTATAATAATAATAATGGTGATAGTAACAGTAACGTTGATGCTAATAATGATATCATAGGCCTAATAGTGACAGGGCCCGTTTGGGTGACACCTTGTTTGTATCTTATTATGATGTCTGTTATACAACAAATGTTAGTTTTCATGTGAAAAAGATGACACAGTATTTTTGTGATATGCAGATATTTTGAAGTGGTGCTGATTTGTGTGTACATGCATAGTTTCCTTGACGATGCTTTCCGCAAGAACCTTGAGAGTGCTCTTCGTTTTGGCAATCCATTGCTGGTCCAGGACGTGGAGAGTTACGATCCAATTTTGAATCCAGTCCTGAACCGTGAACTGCGACGAACTGGAGGCCGGGTTCTCATAACCCTGGGCGATCAGGACATTGACTTGTCACCTTCCTTCACAATCTTCCTCTCTACTCGTGACCCAACGGTAAGAGTAATAGTTATGCTGCTTCTGTGCAAGCATTTCTTAGACTGTAATGTCAACACTGTAAACTGAAACTTGAGAGTGAAATTGTTGAAGTGTCTGAAATTGTATTATATCAGAGGTTCTAGTGGCCATCGGAGGTCATATTTCTCAAAATTGTTGTATAATGAATGGTTTTCTACAGTACTGGTAGGAATATTGTTAATACCACTGATAGACTTGATTGTTGCAAAGGTATTGTTTGTCTTCTGTCAGTCTGTTCATTTTATTCCGTTGTTGGCTGGGTGACAGGAAGGACATCCGGCGTATAAAAACCTGTGCCACTTATCCCTACAGTCTCTTCCAGAACAGGTGGGAAAGAAAACTGAAGGGGAACTGGAAAACCCAGGTTGATCTGGAAAACGTATGTGATGGTGCACTATATTTTAGCAGTCTATTTTTTGTATAGTTTTTTCCCTTTTGAGTCGTATGAATTTTGTGAATGTCATTGGTGGAGTGGAGTGTTACTGTAATAAACAGGTGGAGTTTCCACCAGATCTGTGTTCACGTGTGACGTTCGTCAACTTCACGGTGACTCGGAGCAGTCTCCAGAGCCAATGTCTGAACCAGGTGTTGAAGGCAGAACGGCCAGATGTAGACTCCAAACGCTCTGATCTTCTCAAACTTCAAGGTCATTTTCCAGTTTATCATTCAGCTGCTAACTTCAATTGCATTAAAAGAGTTTCTTCTGTGCTGTAGTAATGTTGATGACTGCATGGTTGAATCTCTCGCAACATCTGAGCAGTGTTGATTGTCACCACTGAAGATTTGTTTTTTTTTTATGTGAGTTTATGCATTTGTTATCTTAACTTGTTCCAGTTTGATTGTGTTTTTGGTTAATTTAGTTTAGGTTGAGTGCTCAGCTCACTTTCTAACGCTGTTGAGGCATAGGCAGATATATCACAGATGCCAACACCCATGGTGAGGGTGATGCCAGACCTGCAGTTACCCTCCCAGCTAACCAGCACTGCCACCATCCCTTGAACTGTAGAGAGTTTTGAGATGACGTTTAAAGGAGCCAATAGATGGTGATTGCCTGATACTGAGTGGGATGGAATTCCAAAACCAAGATGTTACAGCCGTAGCCATCTTAGTACAAACCGAGCTTAACATAGAGTAATCTGGTTGATGCAACCAATGCTATTATCACTACATCACACCGCCAGTCTTTTTCTGTGGTGTTGCCTCGTAATGTGGCATTAAGAAATTACTCGCATGATGCATTTGCGTGTTTGATTTATGTCTGTGATGGTGTTCAACTGTCTGCACGGACAAGCTCCCCAGTACCTGACAAATGTCTGTCAACCAGCCTCCAGCGTTGTATCACGGCAATCTGCCAGTCAACGACTGATGGAAGTACCCCGCTACAGGCGTGGCACAATTGCCCTGATGGGCTTTCGCTGTGTCTGGTCCGTCGGTGTGGAACGTGCTGTCAGACTACCAGAGGGATCTGGCAGTCAGCAGGGACACATTCAGGAAGCACTTAAAGACGTTTTTATTCACACGTTATTAACGCATGCAGCGCATTAGAGGTTTCACGATAATGCGCTATATAAATACACTTTACTTACTTACTTCCACTGTTGTGCAGGTGAGTTTTTGCTGAGGCTGCGTCAGCTCGAGAAGTCACTTCTGTCCGCACTGAACGAAGCAAAGGGTCGCATTCTGGATGATGACAGCATTATAACGCACCTGGAGACTTTGAAGCACGAGGCGGAGGAGATAGCCAAGCGAGTGGAGGAGACGGATGCAACGATGGCGGAGGTGGAGACGACATCTCAGCAGTACATACCACTGGCACAGTCCTGCAGCAGTATCTACTTCACTCTGGAGTCACTGAACCAGGTCTCAGTAACTCAAAGTAGTGGTAGTGCAATGGTACTGGTAGTTTCAGTGATAGTGTGAGCATGTAGAGCTGCTTATAATAATGTATTTGTGAGCCAGTCTCGATCAACAGTTAACTGATTGTGTAATCCTTATATTAGTAATCAGTCCAGGCAAGTCTGTGCCAGGTTTATTGTATCAAGAAATCAATTATGAACTGTCATTACTGTTCAGATGCCTGTTTTTATACGATGAATCTCTGTCGGGGAGCTGTTTCACTTACTTACTTACTCAAAGCGTCGACAATCATACTACTATTGATTTTATTAAAGAAGCCCATTTTTATCACTAACTGTAATGTTTGTTATTTCAATTTTATATTAGCTTTATAGCCTTGATTTACACATCAGTTTTATAATTTGTTAGTTATCATTTGATTTCATTGTTATCCATCCACTCACTTATTCACTATCTACCTTTTTAAGGCACTGAATAGCCGATACTGTGCTGATGTGCCATTAAGAAACTACTCACTCACTCACTTTGTACGATGAAACCATAATGTCTCGGCCAGTAACCTTTCAAATGATGTCGTGAAGACTGACAATAAAACATACATTCTGGCTTATCAGTTAGATTCTGACAAGCGACATTTCTTATGTGTAAGCTTTTCTAGTTGGCTAGGTGGATATGGCAGTAGATTTTACAACTCATTTTTTGCCGAAGCGGTTGGTTTTAAACTCCAGCATCTCTTTTCTTTTTGCCTTAATTAGGTTTTAAATCCAGTTTTGGTTTAGAACTTTAGCTCAGAGCATAGGTTTTTGCAAAAGATAGTCAGCCATAGTTCCTCTGTCAGCTATTCTCATCATGGATAGGCTACTTGGAACATGTCACTGTTAGCAGATGCAGTGGAGACCTTAAATGTGTATTGTTGCTGCTTATTTCCCAGTAGTATTACACTGCTGAATACTGAAGTGGATGTAATGCTGTCATTGTAGATTCACTTCCTGTATCAGTTCTCACTGCAGTTCTTCTTGGAGATATTCAGCTGCGTACTGTCTGCCAACAAGCACCTGCATGGAGTCACTAGCTATGCCAGCAGACTGTCAATCATCAGCACAGATCTTTTCCAGGTTTGTGATTACTCTCTATGTATCTGATGCTGATGAGTTGTGCCGATTAACTCCTTCTGCTCACACGAAAAACGTCGTTGTAATGTATGTGAGCCAAAATTTATACATTATTACTGGCCTGCCTAACCTGCCCTTGTTGCCGAGTGGTTAACGCACTGGGCCGCCATATGCAGTAGAGCATGACGTGCTCAGTGGCCTGGGTTCAACTCAGCCCGGGTGCGTCTGCCTACCAAAGAATTATTTCTAATAATTCCTACGCACATGATGAACAGGGAGACAATTCCGGGCAGGAAAAAGAGGGTTCGACGGTATCCTCTATAACTGTGACCGTTGCAGGCACCTTGATCTAGCAGTGTCAAGTTTGCCTGCCGCTCCGGCATGAGTCGAAGTAAATAGACTTGGCTGGCCGCTGGCTGGCGTAATACACAGTGCCAGTCGGGGCTAAGCCAGACTGTAAGCCACATCTAGAAGGGGCACGCTATAGAAATACCTGACAAGTTGCTCACTCCTACTTAACCCGCCTTTCTCGCACGTCGCTAACATACGCCGCACACACCTACCAATTCCCTTCCTCTCCCTGGGCAAGCGCACTGGACCGCTAAATGGTCTCAGCGCTGGGGTCCAGAGTAGGCTGGACCTCTGCCCCCAATAACGAACGCACGAACAAACGAACTGGCCTGCCTACACATAGTGTAGGGGAGCCATACTTATAACGATCGCTGGCATCTGTCGTCGTCATCTGTCGTCACCTTCTGTAACACTTCACGGTGGGCCTGCAGGCGGCTTCACCCTCGCAGGCCAGGCGATGACGTCATGCCGCCTGCAGTCTAATTATAGCTCCAGGGCAACACTGCATGGCGGGGCATTCGTGTTACATCCCGTTATAGTGACACCTTGTTCTAATACTGAATATTCTTGAGTTGTTGAGATGGTGTGCTTATGATGCTGTAACAGGTAACATACAACCGAGTGTCACGAGGCATGCTGCATCAGGACCATGTGACGTTTGCTCTGCTGCTGTGTCGCATTCACCTCAAGCAGATGTCTGGGTAACTCACTGGCTTCTCTGTTGTCTTTCTGGTTTGTTGGTCATGCTGTCCATGTTTTATGATCTCAAGCCTGCATGTGAACACCGAGTCCATTGTGTACATGGTTGCAGTGAGTCAACGTATGATGCTGAGTTTTTGCATCTGATGCGTGGTAAAGAAGGAAGCAAGATGACATCACTGCCGAAGATCAACTGGCTGGACAACGGACAGCTGGAAAGAGTGGTTCGTCTTGAGAAGCTGCCGGCATTCAAAGGACTTGTCACAACAGTCGAGTCCAGTGAGGTGTGTCACCACCTAGAACCATTGCTTATAGGATTGTCGGCTTTCAACACTGTTGTCTGTTGTCAACTGTCTGAACTTCACAGCATATGCCTAAATTTATTTGCTTGTAGTTTCTTGTTTGTTTTTTCCTTGCTTTTTTTACAGTCATTTTAAAAGTTAATTCATTTATAGCATGAGTATTGTTTGTTTGTTCTTCATTCCATTCCACTGTTGGTTGGATGATAAGAGGTAATCTGGCCTATAAAAGCCGCTACCACTCGTCTCTAGAGTTCTCTTCTTGTTGGAAGAAAACTGACAGGGAACTGTCTAATGCAGATTCACTGGGAAAACAACTGTTAAAGTTTCAGCAATCTGTATTCTGCAGTTTTCACTTCTGCTGTCACGTTAATCTTGTCATTAAGTGACTTCTCACTCGCACTCACTTTTTAGGTCGACTCTTCGACAGAGTCGACCTAATAATCTCTGTCTGTCCATCCGTCCATGCGTATGTACATGCGTGCGTACGTCCGTCCACAAGAAGTTTCTTCGATTTCAATGACATTTGGCATGTGGGTAGAGGTCGATGACTGATGCACGACGGTATGCAGTATGACCCGATCCAAGGTCGAGGTCAAGGTCACGAGCCCTTCAAAGTTCGAAATCTGGCCATTTTCCAAAGCTGTCTCCGCCATTCTCAATGGGAGCTGGCAACTGACAATTGATTCTTAAACCAGGGCACAATATCTAAATTTGATCAGGCCGGGTTTTTGATATTTGGCCTAGATTTTGTGTCACGTGACTTTGAAGTTGACAGAAAAGTCATTGGTGAAGAGTCGACCGTCAGTCCCGTATGGGGCTAATTTTCATTCTTATAGTGATACTTAGAATTTGTGTTTTGGTGTGCTGATAGAACTAGCAATAAAAACTGTGATGAATGTGCAGTTCACAAATTTGTAACCAGGCTACAAGTTAGCAACTATTATGCATTAGATGAGCAAGGCACAAGCAGATGGTAGACATTATTATCCACCGTATACAACTCTGCAGCGGTTTATCAAAGGTTTAATAGATTTGCTGTGACTTGTTGATTGATTTTCAGAAGGAAATTCGTCACTGGCTGGAGCTTGTGTCAGCTGAGCAAGATGTGCCTGTACTCTGGGATGATGAGAAAACTCCCAGTAAGCACTGCTAGAGGACATTTGCTAGGAATCATTTCCACTGTTATGTTGTCTTGAGTCTAGCATGTCTGGTTTTTATACACTTGATTCTTAATGCGTTAATTAATTAGTTAATTGCAAGTGATCTGCACAATCTTGATCGAAATAAGAGTTTCCATATTGCAATGCAGATGATCAGTGAAAGGCAGGATATGACTTGTTCCAGTTGCCTGAAACAAGCATTGGGTAGGTTGATTGTGGATAAAAACCGGATTCAAAGTATATAGAAGAAATAAGTGGAATATTTGATGAGTGAGGAAAATGAATGGGATCATGAGATTTCTTCTAGTGTAAAAGATGGACCTTCAGATTGTATTATGAATTATGATACATGAAGTTACTGCTGGACTGAAAAAAAGCGATGAAAACCCCAGGCCTATCAGGCTAGTAGCAGAAGTGATCCAAGCCACAGATGATATTGGAATTCAGTGGCTACATGGGTGCAAGAACAGTTGTTAGAACAGTCCGTGGTAACATTGATAATTTTAGGTAAAGGTTGGCGTGCATCAAGACATATCCTTTGCTGTTTGTGATAGTGATGTAGGCAGTATCCAGAGACTTTAGACTGATGCCTTACCATGGGATGATTTGGTTGTGATAGCAGAAAACGAAGATGAACTGATTAATAAGCTTAATTGATCTAATTGATAGAGTTAAGGTTTTACACCCCACTCAACACAGAATAGGTCATTTTGGAGACGTTCTTCCCAACCAATCTCGTGGCTTGGTACTGAAGAAACTAAACCCAAGACAATGAAAGCATGCAACACAAGATTAAACAGATCTACGCTAACGTAAAAACACATATAATTCTCAACCTAAACAAATACACAAAAACGAAATCTGAGCTGTAAACCTAAACCAACAGGCAAAATTAAGAACTGTTCACATGTGTGTGCATATCATTGTGCACAGTTGTTGTACACAGCACAGAACAGTTCTGATTATTTTCCTCCTAACCTGCAGACAATCATTACAGCTCAGATGCTGTCTATTGGAGGGGGGTCTTAGTCGATGGAAGGTGGTAAACGTGCAGCTTAATTGTCATGTTGAGAATTATAGAAATTGTGTTGTTGTAATTGTTGCAGGTGCTGTGGGCAAGGCTGTATATCGCATGCTGGTGACACAGGCATTGCGGCAGGATCGTCTGCTTGCGGCAGCTCAACAGTTTGTCACGGCCGTGTTTGGAGCAAGCTTCATGCAGGAGGCGGTGCAGCAGCTGAACCTAGCTGACGTCATTGATAACGAGATAAAAGCCAGCACTCCAATACTGATGTGTTCAGCTCCCGGCTTTGATGCCAGTGGCCGTGTTGACGACTTGGCTGCTGAACTGAACAAGCAGATTACATCCATTGCTATTGGTCAGTGTACTTGACAGTGATGTGTGTTTTGAGTAATTGTCTGTTTCTTACTTCAGCAGCTAATATGGTAAAGTACCCATCTGTATTCTTTCCGTTGTATGGTAAACTGATGTTTCTGTATACGTTGTGCTAAGTGATCCTAATGCACCATATAAATTGACATTTGCTTACATAATTGTTATTGTTACAACGTGCATTATATGCAGCATTGTTTCTTCTTTCACAGCATTTAACTACTGTGGGACTCTTTATGTTTTTTGACTGTTAAACAATGACATGGTGTTGCAGCATCTTTAGAGTTTGACTGCTGATTTTGGTTAATAAAATACCCACTTACTGGATAACACATATAGTGCATTTCACTTTTTGATTGTCATGACAGTCATACTGTCTGGAAAAACCTGATTCAGACCCTAAAGGTGACATTGACAAACCCAGGTAATCACGAAATTGCTGTTTAAGCAGTTGTTTGTGTGTGTGTGTGTGTGTCCAGATTCAGATTTCTTCCAAACTATATAACCTTCCTGACAACTGAAAAGCAAAATGTAGTGATTGGGTATTAGTGTGACCGTGTGTTCATTATCTCAAGAGTCTGTTAGTCCAGGGTTATGTTAAGTAGAAAGTAGAAATAAGTAGAAATCTCAGTGTTCTTCTGAGCACATGCTGACTTGCTTACTTGTTTTTTTTGACACACTGCAGGGTCAGCAGAAGGCTTCAGTCAGGCCGACAAGGCTATCAACTCAGCAACAAAGTCAGGTCGGTGGGTGATGCTGAAGAACGTGCATCTGGCTCCACAGTGGCTTGTCCAGCTGGAGAAGAAACTGCACAGTCTCACTCCACATGTTAACTTCCGTCTCTTCCTCACGATGGAAATCAACCCGAAAGTAAGTCACTTCTCCATGGTACATTGTTAGAGCATACGTAGAAATCCAGATGAGTAAGTTAATGAATGTATCTGTGATATTTTAACAGCTGATAGAGTTAAACATGATTTTTTCTGTAACTGGCCATTTACCATTTTTATGCATGCGCTTAGTGCAGTTTCATAACCACCAGCCCATCCTCTTTCATGTGCTGATATTCCGTTAAGAAACTACTCAATCTCATTTTATGTAAAATTGATTTTCCGTGTTATTAGTGATCTTTAGTGATATGTATGCTATAAAACGTAGCTATATGTGATCTGCATGTGCTGTTTGTGGTGTTGTTAAGTTAAGAATTTGCAGTAGCTTTTACCACATATACGTACACAACATATAGAGTTAGTGAAGTAAGAACTGATTGGTACCTCAGAATATAAACATTTATATGACATATTCAGTGCTGTGGCGCTGTGCCTTTGGCAACACATCTCGCCTGTAAACAAATCTTGCTGAGTCTTTAGCGGATCTTGCTAAACCTGGAGCAGTTTGGTTGAACCTTGGTTCACCAGTTGCCTCTCAGTGCTGTTCCTCCAGTTGTTGGAGAGAACCAGTGAATATCAGTGTCATAGATTTTTATGACCCAGATGGCCTTGTTGTAAAGGCCTTATCTCACAAAATGATCACAAAACCTTTTTGTGAGATAAGGTCATTTTTAAGGCTCATTGTCATCTGCCTCGTGTTGATGTGAATGTTCCAGCTACCAGTGAATCTGCTGCGTGCTGGCCGCGTGTTTGTGTTTGAGCCACCACCCGGCGTCCGTGCTAATCTGCTGAGAACGTTCAGCACACTGCCACCGTCACGAATGTCCCAAGTAAGTAACAGCTTTGTGATGCTGTTCTGTGTTGTGTGTGATGCTGGTAGCCTTACTGACAGCAAGTGCACGCGTGACCTCTCTACATTTTAT
>Ga0209363_1000648_pt1 | contig 14349 bp, 11 predicted proteins | sample WorMetexBAHAMAS3_FD_187385 | JGI IMG/M metagenome (GOLD analysis project Ga0209363, IMG submission 187385) | Marine gutless worms symbiont microbial communities from Max Planck institute for Marine Microbiology, Germany - Inanidrilus exumae... | ecosystem: Host-associated > Annelida > Digestive... | reverse complement strand
ATCAACCAGTATGCAAAAACAAAGGCCGTAACGAGTCTAACGAACTAAGTTCAAATAACTTAAGATTCTTTCAAAATAATCTCGGTTTGGTGTTCCATACGACTTACTCCTTCATTTTCCAAGCCTGTTATCTACTCTTGCATTTTCCACTCCTGCATTTTCCACCAGTGCGATCTACTCCTGCTATTTCCACTCCCGCATTTTCCGCCCTTGCAATTATGACCGTATCGCATTTTCCACTCCCGCATTTTCAGGAAACCGCTTATTATATGCTGTTGTCATTGTGGAATGGGCCAAGTGTCCATGACCATCCCACTACTGACAGAAGTAACCTGTTTCCGAAACTAGTGCATTAGTAAACTGCTAGTCAAAGGTGCATTATAAAATAATATAATAAATGTCAATATCTGTCAACGAATTAGTAAAATCGAAAGAGGTCAGCATCAACAAGAAAACGTTGGGCAGGCGGATTCCACCCAAACCAGCTGGGAGCTTAGAGCGCTAGTATACCTGACACTTTACCTAGATTTCACGAGTGAGGACATAGGGTGAAAGGAAGAGAATGGGTTAAAATAAATAGTAAATGTAAATGGAGAAAAAGTGAAAAATAGGAAAATGGAAGTGGGATGGTGGTAAGTTGACGGCTGGAGGGATGGAATGGAGATTGTAAGAAAGAGAATTGAGCAAACAGGAACAGAGTGTTGGCCAGCTCCAAAATGGTGCGCTGTGTCCGTCTATCGGTATTTACTGCAGTGTAGCTAATTTGACGACAATCACCACAGCAGTTATGATAGGCCTACCCCGTCAACACTCGCGGTTTCACAGCCTATATACAATGAGGACCGCGAAATTGACTGCTTTCAGCGAAATCACCTGTTTTCGTGAAACTTTACAACTATTTTCCAATCTGGATAACATTTTTGGTATTCTTGAGCTGATTTCCAACTACTTTTTGTTCACATATAAGCAGTCAGAACCATTCGCGCGGGATTTTGTTTATCAAACTCATTCAGCTATTGCACCTTGAAAGCGTTATCACTTGCACTTCTGTGCAGCAGTTAACAAGATTTCACCGCTGCAGACATAGCGCGTCGCGCGGTCCCTCTGCTATAGCTGAGCAACTCTTCTATCGATATAATGCATTAAAATATGCTGTTTTTTGGCCACCACGCAAAGATGAGGCTCGCTGGCCGTTATTTAATATACCTAGGCTTACATTCTGATGACAAACAATCAATCTTCTTTGATTAGCTGCATGACAGAATGCAGGCCAGCAATGCACAACAAGTAATACAATAGTAATAGTAATAGTAGGCCTAATAGTTCAACATTAATTATAGTTCAAGAGTTATGTGAAGTAAGTAAGTAAGTAAGTAAGTAAGTAAGTAGCCTTTTATTTCAACGTGACATTCGCACACTGTTACAGGAAGAATAACAATGTGTCCGATATTTATCTTTTTAAAGCATTCGTGTAATTAAGTTGGAAAAGTCGAGGTCGAGAAAAGAAAAAAGATATGCATTTGTTAAAATACGCAGTTTTTTCGTGTATGCATGTTATGCGTGTCTAACACGTTAGCATTTCAAGAATATCTGACCATCCTTAGCTAAAAGTGCCTTGTAAGGTCATGTGTGTAGCTGTCAGTGCACTTTTGCCCATCCTGTATATGACTATGCGAAATTGCGCCTTGGCACTTAGCGACGTTGCACGTAGGTCTTCGCTCCACTCTATAGACGTGTTACGGCCTGACGTCTGTCAGTGTTTGATAGACACACGAATGCATGCATCGTCCGTCAATCAAAGTCGGATTGTAAATCAGCTTTTTATGCATTCGTCACTCAACAGTACCGGCGAAGTCATTATGTTTACTGGCTGTCTGTCCGAGTGATATGGCAGTCAGCCCACAGGTCACTTAGTTCATCCACCCGGCGGTAGACTGCCATTACTTTCCGCCAGGCCTGCGGTTACCTTCCCAGCCGCAGAGCATCACCGCCCTTTGGCTGGTACTCGTTTTACCGTCCCACGGAGGGCAGAAGGTTGAGTCGACCTGAGTGGCTAGTTACATATACCGAAATAAAGTGCCGTCCCCGGGAGTCGAACCGGACACGTTCACCCATCGCAGTACTAACCGGCCGGGCTCAGCGTAGGTCAACCTCGTTGATCGAGACCAACGCGTTACCGTTACACCAAACCGCATGAGGAGCTACACAGCCCAGATTTTTACCAGCGCGAGCGGGACGATGCTAGCGCGGTATATGCCGTCATCGGCTGTCCGTCTGTCACAAGTCGTAGTTGTAACAAAACGGCTATACGTAGGATCAGGCACACAACGCCGTACGATAGCCTAAAGATCTAGTTTCATGAAGCAAAAGATCTCTACGAAATTTCCATGGGATCACCCCAAACGGGGGCGCCAAATGCAGGTGAGGTAGGTAAAATCGCATTTTTCGACCGGTAGACAAATCTCCCGCTCAGACGCTTTACCGCCGAAAATTTGTGTATTGTGTCCATCCGCCACGTTGGTCCGCGAGCATGACGGTGCGCTGGCGGTGTCATCAACAACGTTGGTTGTCGTGGAAGTCTGCTGCAACGATGCGTGTACAAATGAATATTGCAGGTATAGCCGAATAAAAAGTAGCAACTGCTGAAAGTACTCCCCTCCTGCTGACACAGAAACGACTTTTTCTACACATCCCTGTCACTTTCACCCAATCCCATCAAATTCCTGCCACCAAACTCCTTACCATCCCTGCATCTCTCCCATCCCCTCCCGGTCCTGATTAATTTCATCCCTTTGCCGGCGGTTTGACGAGTAGAGGTAATGGCGTTGAGCCCAGTTAGTAGTGCGATGGGTGAACGTCTTCAGGCGGGCATATTACCTCGGTATGTAACCAGCCACCCAGGCCCACTCAGCCTGGCCATCCTTCCGTGGGTAGGTGCAATGAGTCCTGGCGGTGGTTTCAGCTACCGCTAGGGAAGAAACAGCGATTTTTGAGTAACAGTAGATCCAGTCACCGGCCCTGCTGGCCACTCGCATACTGATCCAGTCGGTTAAAGGCGCCTAATAACTACCCGGGAACGACGCAGTTCGGCGTACCCGATAGACCTGTGTCATCTCCAGGGCATAAATATATTCGCGCCATATGATTCTTCTCACAACGCATGTCGCGGTACGTCACACCTGTACCCGTATCATCGTATGTACTAACCCGTACACGCTTTACAGCGGCTCCATGGACCGTGACGCGCGCGGCCTGGGTTGGGGGAGGCGCAAATCTATTAAAACGACTCTGGGTTGAACCCCTGCGCGCGCTGCTGTACTCTCTAGGCTATAATAAAATTTATAGGTCTACTTCAGTTAGCAGACACTGTTCGAGACAGTCGATGCGAGAATGGCTCACGCAGGAGACAGCAATTTACCGCCGGCCTACGGCAACAATCCGGCTGGAAGAACAGCAAGTTTTGAATCGGTCCCGTGGAGTTTTGTTGACCACGAACATAAAGTAAGTCGACAACGTATACCATAATGCTATCGACTTATATTGTAGACGATCTACAGGCTTCTATACCAATCATAACTGAGTCATAATAAAGCCTACACCGTGTGTCAAAAAGACAGTTGATTTTTTAATCATGACAAGGACAGATGTGGACTGATGTTCAAAAACAATTTCGCCGCCAAATTTTCAAGAAAAGTGTCCATGTATCTATGATAAAGACTTTCCATCTCATTTCAACCGCCTTGCAGCATTTGAATGTTTAAAATTACAACTGAACTTTCACTATTATATCGTCGCAATTAATCTCTCTTGTACGTTAAGCTTAATAAAACTTAACAACAATGGATGGAACGTGACACAAAAACTACTAATACCGGCACTTTTTTGTTCGTAAAAATACATAAAAGTCACTTTTTTAGTTAAATAGTCTTTCAGAAGTTGCTCTTCATGCAACGGCAGTGTCAAAAATGAAAATAAGGTGTAATAAATAAAAGTAAGTAATTTTTATAAAGGTTTAGTTGGGAATAAAATGTAGTAAAGACTAAAACATGGCAATAGTTTTGTGGTGGATGCTGTTAAAAATCGGTAGCAATTTAATTTTCAATTTTTAAGGTGCGGTAGTGATTCGATTAAAGTTACGTGGATTTTTTACGAAGCATAGACATTTTTTTCCTTGTAAATCTGCGAGTACAAAAATTTTTACCGCGCAACGCTATGCTAATGTGGTAATTTGCTGTGGTCTTGTGTCCAATCCGTCCGTCCGTCGGTTTGTATGTCACAAGCCAGTATCTTATAGGATCACGAAAACAACGACGCACTGCAGTCAAGAAAGTCATTTTTCTGATGATCATGTTGAAATTCGAATTGGGTCAACCTACCGTCAGCCTACCTATGAAAGTTCAAGTCTCTAACTCCACTCACTACGAAGATATGAAAGGCGATACAAAATGTCGAAAATGGGGTGGTTTGAAGTAGCTAGGATCACTCAAGGTCACCGGAAATAGCACCAATCGATAGAGCACAAACGAGTTTCTATTAGCGTTCTATTGTAACTATGTCCCTATCTTGTACCGTGTCTGATATATAGTTAGATATTGGTCGAAAATCGCCGTTTTAACTTACGCCACCTCTATTTGGCATTCCTGTTGGGGGTGACCCCGTTGGAATTTCGCCTAGATTTTTGGCATCAGAAAACTAGTGTTTCTGGGCTATGGCGTTGTTTGCGTGATTCTACATTTAACCGTTTTGATACAACACCGGCTTGTGACGGACGGACGGACAGACAGACAGACGGACACACAACGACAACATATACCGCGCTAGCCTAGCGTCGCGCGGTAACATAACGAAATTTCGACCCGTATAGTAAACGTCACTAGATTACTTCATACAGGCAATATCGTACAGGTACGACTTGGTACATATTACTAAGCGTAAAGCTTGTATTTATGACAGGTTAAACTTCCTGATAATGCCACTGCAACAGCACCTCATCAACCTGGTGTGGTCTACGTCGTGCGAAACGCCAACAGCGGGCAAATACTACTTCCGACCGTGATCGGCAGCGGACAAAGCACCGCTGCAGAAGACGCCAAGAAAACGTTCATACCACATATAATCTTGTCCTGTTTCGTGTTTTTGCTGTTCGGCTTCCTATTCGGTCTCATCGCCTTCATACTTGCATGTAAGTAGCTGTTTACGGCTGTACTCCAGATCTATAAAACATAGCCACTGATATGTCGGCGAAATCAAGGTTATGAAATGCTCCCGCTTTTTAATTTCATTCAGTATATCCGTGAGCACGATATCTCGAAAAAGTTACCATATTGGATTGCTATCGAAAGTGAAAGACTACTCAAGGTCACAGACAGTCACGCACAATGTCTAAGTGGTGATATCTCGAAAACGGTGCAAGATGGAGACAGTGCTAATGTTACATCGGAGCTCTAATAGGAAGTGGCACATGGCTTATTGAATGGCGCTATTTCCGATGACCGTGAAGAGCATTCCAGGTCACTTACCTATTGCCAGGCTTTTCAAACGGGAATTTTTACTCGCGCGACGCTATGCTAGCGCGGGTATTAGCCGTCGTCGTGTGTCTGTCTGTGTGTCTGTCTGTCTGTCACACGCCGGTATTGTATCAAAACGGCTAACGGTAGGATCACGCAAACAATATCCGTTCATAGGGCCTCAACCGTGAGAGCTGGCGAAAAAGTTCAATTAACACTAATAGGAAGTCGATCACGCACCTTCACTAATAGGACGCCGACAACGCGCTTTCCATCGAGCCACAGATGAACCCTGTGCGTTACCCCTAAGTCCCCCAAAGGGTGGCTCAAAACGAGAATTTTACACTTGGCATTGCTTTTCATATCTTTGTTGCGGGTTATCAATTATAGACCATTATGTGGGTTGAACATAGCAAGTCCCAGCCTACAGATGACAAACCGTCCCTGTAATGGGCGTGGTCACGTCACGTGACCCATTTTAAATTTTTAGTCCCCTAAAAATCTTTGGAACGGCTTAAGCTAGAGACTTCAAATTTGGTGTGCATGTTGATCATAGCAAGTCCCAACCTATGAAAGGGGCGTAGTCACTGTCACGTGACCTCTTTAACGTTTGGAAAATAAGCCATAATATCTCGACAACGGTACAAGATAGCCTCATAATTTCTATTAAATTCGAATAGGAAGTCGCATGCGCACTATCGAATGGTTATGTTGCCGATGACCTTGGGTGACCCCTAACCACCTTAAGCTAACTCACTTGCTACATTTTGCGTTGCCGAATGCATCTTTGTAATCGGTGGTCACAAAGACTTCATATTTGATATACAGGTTGAATGTGAAAGTCACAGCCATAGCGTATGTCCACTAGGCCTACATGTGGCCACTGAGCTATTTTCAATAAACGATGTAGTGTTTTGATTAACTGAATGTTCATTTACTGTCGAACGTTACCCGTGTTATGCCACTGTAAGCATATTACGCGTTTGCTTTGCATACATTTCTTGCTTTTTAAACTCTGCCCACTATGACGTGTCGTACATTTTCGTAGGTTGCCCGTGTCACTGAACTTTAGGCATATTTAGATCGCCCGTTCTACGCGATGTTTCTTTCTTTTTCATCTGTCAACACACTTTCTCCGACGTCTGTCAACCGACATTCTCAAAACTTTTCCACGTGACGTGGCTTCAGCCTCATAAGAAGCGCTGCTATGCCGATATCCTGAAAGTGCTCCTAACAAAAATTAGGGGAGTAAAACCCCAAATTTCGCCCAATTTCGCGTCTAACCGCAACATATTAAGCGCCATCACTCGTACGCCGATATGTAAGCAAAGTGCTATAAAGATAGATTACAAGTAGGCCTAAGCTGAGGTGTAACCAAGATGTTGTAAGTGATCACTTCTATTCTTTTTCGAAATAGAAACCAATACAGGTGAGTTAGTCGTAAATGCACTGACAGGCAATTCCGGGAAAGAAACTGAACGAGAACGCTTATCGAAATTTTGGTGTATAGCTATGGAGGTAGCCACGTTAATCTATCGTATCGTATCGTATCGTATCGTAACTTACATATTTAACTGAACTTAACATATTTTTATGCTTGGCTGTGCTGGTACTGCAGTGTTGGCCCGCCGGAAACTCTATAACGGTGGTCCACAGTCTTACAAAACGGCAAATGATCTCAGTAAAGCGTCCTACGTGACATCAGTCCTCGGCATCGTTGTCGCTGTGATCATCGTCTTTCTTGTTGTCGTCATCGTCGTAAGTCGATAGCACTGTAGAATCTCTTAGACTAATGTCACACCTGCGAGTTTATGACGCGAGTTTGTCGCACAACTTTATCGCGTCGCGCGACAGTCGTCGTATGCAACTGCGCATGTTGCACACGGCAACAATTCGCATAACAAACATGGCTTCTAGTGACTCTGATGAACGATATAACGACATTCCTGCAAGTAGTTGAGTTTCAGTAAGTTGCAGATCTAAAGAACTCAGTCTTAGAGCTCTAAGAAGAAGAATATGAGAACATTCGCAATTACACTCGGTTTGTGACGAATTGTCGTAAAATGAGAAAGTCGTACAAAAGCCATGTTTGTTTACGAGATTTATTGCAGTGTACAACATGCACAGTCGCACGTTGCGATTTAGTCGCGCGATAAAGCTGCGCGACAAAATCGCAACGTGTGACACCAGTCTTATACTTAGTTTTGATGTTACTTCACGCAGTATAAAAACGTACTGTAGGGACGTTCAATGCATGAGTGAGTATAAAGCGGTGTTTAATGTCTCTCCTAACACATACATTACATTATATCATTGCGGTGACAAGGCGTTCAGCGCTAGGCAAACAAAGAATAGCGTATAGTGTCTTTTTTAATGCGTGCGGTGGAGTAGCGTCTTAACCGGTGTCAGAAAACAACGAATACTTGCAGTCTATAAACATTTAACAGTTATTCTAGCAGTTCTATTTTGCCTCCTCTCTGTAGCTTATTGCATTTGTTGAACTCAAGTAACGTAGTAAATTGTGCAAACGCTATACATCTCGTGACATAAGTTGCTTGTTCGTGCTTTTACCACAGTATACGTACATATACTAACAGGCTCTGAAGGCGGCGCTGAATGCGCTTCGTACCTTTATATACCGTGTTTTTACCGTCTCTTTCCGACCGCTGCTCGAACACAGCACCGTTGTATGGTCGTCATACATTAAACAGGACATGCTGAGCATCCGTAGTCCATTTTTCTTATCATGTCATAAAGGCGTGGAACAGTCCAGAGCCACAGTAGGCCTATATACAGACTTACTCTGCATTTAAACGCTCTATTCTTCGGACGGATCTGTCAAAACATCTTACTTTGCTCCCTGTATGATGCTGAGGATTCTGCCGGCTTGCCGAGCACATGCACTGTCTGATGTGACTGTCTATTTATGGTATAAACAGTATTATTTGTTTTTATTTTTCTTTTAGGTTTAGTTTTTACCGCGCGACGCCATGTTAGCGCGATATATGATGTCGTCGTGTGTCTGTCTGTCTGTCCGTCTGTCCGTCTGACACAAGCCGGCACTACGGCTAAACGTAGGATCACGCAAATAACGCTCGCTCAGGTACTCTCTAGTTTTTTTGACGCCGAAAATCAGCCACTACGGGTGCGCAAAGTACATGTGGGGTAGGTTCAAATTGGCGATTTTCAACCAACGTCTCCCTATATCTTAGAAGTGGTGCAAGCTAGGGACACAGTTACTATGGAACACTGATAGGAAATCATGTGCGCTCTGAATGGCGCTATTTCCAATGACCTTGAGTGACCCCTAACTACTCCAAACCACCACATTTTCACCTTGAGTGACCCCTAACTACTCCAAACCACCCCATTTTCGATATTTTGTATCGCCTGTCATATCTTTGTAGTGGATAGAAATAGAAACTTCAAATTTGGTAGATAGGTTGATCGTAGCAAGTGCTAGACCACGTATAGCAAACCATCCCTGAAATTAATACTCATTAAATGTTAATATTTATAATATAATTCACCTTAAAGGCGCGATACGACCTACATTGTGTTGAAAGCGCCGTTAAACTCTAACCAACCAACCAACCCTGAAAGGGACGTGGTCAGGTCACGTGAACCAGTTAAATTTTAGTGGGCACCAACCATATCTCCGGAACAGCTGAAACAAGAGTTGTCAATTTGTACACGCATTTAGGCAATGCCAAGTCTCAGAAGGATGACAAATCACCGTTAAAAGGGACGTGGTCAAGGTCACGTGATCCACTCTAAATTTTGACCCTCCAAATGATATCTCTGCAACGGCTGAAACTGGAATCGTCAAATATTGCATGCAGGCAGGTTGTATCAAATCGTAGCCTACGGATGACAAACCACCCCAAAAAGGGGCGTAGTCAGAGTCACGTGACCTTTTTAAATTTTGCCCTCATCATATGTTTCGGATTGGTGAAGATAGGCACTTCAAATTTCGTGTACTGATTTATACAGAGGACTACGAGTGCACGCATTATAGGCTATATTACTCCCAAAAGGGATGTGTTCAGAGTCACGTGACCTCTTTAAATTTTGGGAAATAAGTGATAATATCTCGGAAACGGTGCAAGATATAGACATAGTTGCAATGGAAGACTAAAAGTAATCGTATGTGGCCTATCGAATGGCGCAATAGCCAATGCCCTTGAGTGACCTAGAAGGTCATTTTTGCTGTTTGAAATTTTTCTGGCTGCCTTACGCCGTGAAACATAGCACGGATTTACTAACATAGCGCGTTGCGCTGTCCCTCTGCGGTAGCTGAGCTTCTTATTATGGGCAGACATAAGTGCAGAGATATCGCCTGTCTGTCCAGCCAAATATAGTGCAAATTAATGAGTTGTTCTGCGTATGTCATTTATGGCGAATAAATTTGATTTGATTTGTATCTCACAAATAATAAATTAAGTTATTGTACCATGGATTGCGTATTTAGATTTCTTCTCGCGACAGAAGTAACAGCGGCAGAAAGTGCAATGGATTCAACCTTGGCGATACTTGCTACACTCATCGGTAATTATAGTTGGTTATTATCGTTAAAAAGCGCCTATGGTACATAACATGGTTATACATATCACTGATAGAAGACCATAATTATAATTCTTCAATTGTCGCCAATGCCAATGACCCTGCGTGACCTTTAGGGGTATTCTTTCAACTTCATGGAGCGACATCAGTCTGGCTTGTAAAAATAATCGATGCAGTGCTGAGACTTGATTTATTTTTAGGCCAAGTGCTGTACTTTTTCATGTAAAGTCAAGTTCAGACCTTTACACAAACACAGGCGGCAGAAGCAACTGAAAAGAGGAAGGGCCAGATAAACAAGTGGTAAAAACTTTTGTCGAAAGGCCGCATCGCAGGGGGCGAATTTCTCACGGGGACGATGTAATGCGACAATGAAACATTGCAGTCGGCTGCAGCAGTCCCGCTGTCATGCCGCTGTTAAGGACTGAATGACCCACTTTGCTGCATACACCACAGCAAAGTCTCCCAAAGTTTTCAGTGGCCGGACAATCCCCCTAAATTGCCCATTTGAATCCCACTATGCTCTATAAATACTACAGTCAACGTAGTAATTCTGTAAGTGAATGATATTTCGCTGATATACAAATGTGCAAAGTTTAACAAAATTTATGATAATTTGGAAAATTGGAATTTCGAAAAAATGTAGTTCAAAATGTTCAAGTTTTAGTTTAGGCTTACTGTTCTGGATTTTGTCAGTTTTACTATTTTTATCATGCGACAGTTTTATTCAGTCGTATATACGGCGTCGCAGAGCCCCGTGAAGGAGCGCCTTATTCAGTTCGATGATAATGATGATGATGATGTCACTTTTTGACTATTGACTGTGTTTAAATTTTGTGAGTGATATTCAAAATCAATTAAGTAAAATAACGACAAGGCTGTGTATTAATTAGAAATCAATTAAAGGCAATAATTACATCGAGGCATTGCGAACCTAAACAATACACAATATTTCTGCAACATAATACTAACTTAAGCACTTCACTATGTTTTTTTTTCAGATCCACACTTTACGCGAAGGAGCAATGCGAAGAACTCGATGGATATTACAGTCAGACGGACAAATCTTGTTACTACAACGGATCACAAAACGATGCCTGTCGCTATTTCGTTAATCTCAAGTGCTACCCATTCGTCGATTCGTCTTACACAGCCTCGACGTGTGCCAATATCGGCGGATTCTTTACGACAGCCGACACAAGAAACAAATCCGGAAATGTCTGTTATTACAAGCTTTTCAACTGCACTTTTCACTCCGTAAACAATCAATGTTACAGATTCAAGACTTTAGTGAACAGTCAGACAGAATGTGATGCACACCATGGATACTATCAACATGGATATTGTTACGACGAATGCCCAGTCTCCAAGTATCTAATTAACGAAATATGTTACGACTTTCGAGAATCATATACACCTGAAAAATGTAGACAGCTCAGCGGATATTTCAGCGAAAATTTTTGCTATTATGGCGAAACGTGCATTTCCGGTTACATAAAAAACCACAAATGTTACCCTTTTGTCGACTCCAGTTACACAGCCTCCACGTGCGCAAACATCGGTGGATACTTTACCACATCGAACAAACAAGGCCATTCCGGCCAATTTTGCTACTTCTTGAAGTTCAACTGCACGTTTCATGCACTCAACGGTCAGTGCTACCGAGTAAAGTCAGCTGTAGCTCATCAGACGGAATGTGACAGTAAAGCCGGTTACTACAAAGACGGATATTGCTACTATGAGTGTCCACGCACCAAATTCCTGGTCGACGATCAGTGTTATGACAATGGCTCAGCTCAATATACTCAGCCTGACTGTGAGGCAGTCGGCGGAGTTTACGCCAAAAGTCACTGCTACTTGAAAGGATGTAACTACATTATGATCAACGATAAATGCTACAAGAATAGATCGTCAGATTACAGCAATGGCACCTGTGTCAATATCGGTGGATACTATGGTCGAGAAACTGTGTATCCATTTAAGCCCATTTGCTACTACACCAGCTTTGATTGCCGCTATCACGCAGTTAACGGTCAGTGCTACTCACGTTCAAGCAACCACTCACAAGCAGCGTGTAAAGCCATTGCAGAAAGTTACTATGATGTCAGCAGTAACACTTGCTACTATTACTGCACTGAGATACCGAAGCTCCGGCAGTGCATTGTGTACAGTAGTCCTTCATTCTCCAGAGGAACCTGTAAAAATATCGGCGGTATTTACTTCAATGGCACCTGTTACTATGTCACGTCATACTGTCCAATGTACAACACAAACAACGGTCAATGTTACTCCAGTCGTTCTGCGCTTTTAACCTGCGATACCTGTAGAAATGTCGGAGGTCACTATGTAAACGGTTCCTGTTATTACAACCAGAACAACTGCAGCACTTACAGTATTGATGGACAATGTTACTCCAATCGCACCAGTACTGCATATTCATATTCTTATTGCAATAATAAGGGCGGATTGTACCGCGGCGGTAATTGCTATTACGAAGCGAACAGATGCAATACTTCGTATCAGAGAAACTGCACTTGCTTCCGGTATGGTTCCACATCCAAAACGGCCGATACATGTGCCAATATTGGCGGATATTATGACTCCAAACTTAGATGGTGTTTGTACAACTCAAGCTATTGTCCTTACTACAGCAGGTACAGCCAGTGCTACAGATATAGGAATGCAAATTTATCTAGAACAATTTGCAGGTCTATCAAAGGATATTACACATATGCACGTGATGGGTCTGGACGATACAGATATTTTTGTTACTTTAATGAATTCAACTGCAGCTATCGGATACGCAACCAGTGCTATTTTCTATTTTCGTCATTGTATAACGAGGCCACGTGCGCATCCATCGGAGGTTATTACTCACAGAACGACACAATATGCTTCTATAATTTCTCCACATGCAGATATTGGAAAGGAGGACAGTGTTATGACAAGTATTACAGTGGTTGGTCGATGAGCGAATGCGACGAGGCTAATGGCTATTTTTACAGTTACTACCGAAGGTGTTACATCTCTAACTATTACTGTCCTTTTGTCTTTTCTACTTACAGAAAATGTTACTTCTACACATCGGCATCATACGACTGCAGTTCGTGCAGACTTCTTGATGGTTTCATGCGTTATGATACATGCTATTACAGCTCCGACAACTGTTCGGAGCCGTCGTTCCTCGCCAGTAATGGCCAATGCTACGAAAATCAAACTAAAGTCAGAACAGCAGCCGAATGCACTTCCATGTGGAAAAATGCTTTCTATGATAAAGGCCTGTGCTATTTCTCGGTCTCGTATTGTTCATCTGCATCTGCACATGAAGTAAACTGCCAATGTTATACTTATAGGTCATCAGTTTACACTGCTGCCTCTTGCACAAACTTTGGCGGATACCACGACAATGGCACATGCTATTATAACTCGAGCCACTGTCCCGACCGGTATTATTCGATTAACAGACAATGCTATCGTCAATTTGCCCGGTATACGCCGTCAACATGTCAAAATATCGGAGGATATTACGACTCCAGCGGTACCTGTTACTACAACAGTTTCAACTGTACTGGGTTCAATGTCGGTGGACTCTTTTGCTATATGAATCGTTACAATTACAGCAGAGCGACATGCAGGAACATTGGCGGTATCTACGGCTATCTGTACCGTGGCAGATATTACACATCTGCCGGCAGCTTTATATATCGATCCAGAATATACTACTGCTTTTATGACACCTTCAACTGTACCGGGTAAGGAGAGTTACTGCGTTCTATTTGCAACAATAATATTGTTGTCAAGAATGTGGAGAACACGCCAATTTAAATATCGCACCGTCGCACGAAATTCGCGCGACTTTACCTGAATTTATCGCAGCGATATATTGATGACGTTTTCTTGTATACAAATTCTGAGACAGCCATTCGATTTGGTGGCCCCGATTTACTATGATACGTGGATTATGTTGGTGATCAGAAGACAATTACCCATGTTTCTGAACATTTGTCGTTTTGAGCATCGACGATCGACCCGAAATCGACTGCCATGGTAGTTTTTAGTGACATCGATTTCATTTTATTTCATTTCATAAAATGTTAACGAAATGCAACATTTAAAGTGATTTTGGCGCATTTCACAGCGCGAGCACATATCGAAACAGCATTAGTTCTATTTCTGGTCCGAAGTCTGTTGTCTGCGATTTTCAATAACGGGATCGGACTTGTGTGGATCTCGCAAGTTTTCGAGTACTTTTCGACTGCATTATTGAACATTCGTAGGGGGG
>Ga0209363_1000647_pt1 | contig 14349 bp, 8 predicted proteins | sample WorMetexBAHAMAS3_FD_187385 | JGI IMG/M metagenome (GOLD analysis project Ga0209363, IMG submission 187385) | Marine gutless worms symbiont microbial communities from Max Planck institute for Marine Microbiology, Germany - Inanidrilus exumae... | ecosystem: Host-associated > Annelida > Digestive... | reverse complement strand
TTCACCGATAAAGTTGCTCACTACTCAATTTATCGACCCCGAAAGGATGAAAGGCTGAGTTGGCCTTGGTTGGCTGGTTACATACCGAAATAAATTGCCGCCTCCTCCCTGTTTCTATGGACCTAGTTGTCTGAGCCAAATAAATGAATGAAATGAATGAATGAATGAACTACACAACAGACGACAAAATATCCGCCACATAGGCTACAGTTAACTTATTAACTGAAAAGGATAAAATTTTATTTGTTGCATTCTGCTTGGGTGTACAGCGACAACGAAATGGCGCCAATCTTTAATTATCTCTATCGACATGTTGCCAGTGGCGGACCCAGGATTTTCAAACCGGGGGTCTTGTGAGAAGGCCCAGGGCCTAGACCGCAGTGGGGGACACGAGGATATCGAGCTCCTTATGCAGGGTTAGGGGCGAACGTTCCCTGGAGGGCGGATCCCACAGAAGCTGAACAGTTTTGCTCGTCTGATAGCCAACGTTGTCTCCAATTTGCACGTATTTATAAATTTTTCCTGCACGACACAATGGGGAATGCGGCAGCCCGGTCTGATCGCCACTGGTCGTCGACAAGCATGAAATGAGGCACGCCATTCATGAGTGTGTGTGTGTGTGTACATTACACGTAGGAAGTGAACATGAAACGGCAGTACGTAGTCCATCTTTCTGCAATCTGCATCATGATCATTAGACCGAAAGGCGGCGTAGTCGGGTATATGCTAGGCCTGCATACCCTACATATCTGCATGGCCAATGTACATTGTATTGTCGACGTCGCGTCGTTGGCCAAGGTGCACATCTAATGACTGCAGATCGACGATAAAGCGGAAACGGAAGTGCGGCGCGGAAACGCACGAAATCGTAAGTAGGGGCCTAGTGTGAATGGCTTTTAGGCAGGGCCTAAAAATGTAACAGAGAACAACTTAACAAGTCGTCCATGTCAAAGTGGTGAGCTTGGGTAGAGGCTGCACGATAACCCCTATAGGGGTCTGGGAGCAACGCCCCAGAAAACTTTTTGAAATTGCAGGTTAAAGACACTAGTGTTATTTGTCGATTAACCAAGAACAATTCGTCCGCTGGCATGAACAGCTCGTCCTCATGGACACAAAACAGGGGTTTTTAAGGCTCTGCTGCCTTTAGGCCTCGATCACAACCTTTTAGCGGAGGACTTGCGTGCGGGTTGATTCACAAAATATATAACTGGTTAACCTGTTCTCTGCACATCTACAGTGCACGATAATGGTGCCTGTCAGAGAGTCCGCAAGCTTTTCGAACCGTCCGCGGACGGACGCGCAACCAATACTAAGAGCCTACTTTGGAATGATCGGGCTGCCTACCGAGCTTCAGGACTTAACGAACCACAGTGCGTTCAGACGCCAGCTGAAGACATTTCTGTTTGAACGTGCGTTTTCTACACAGTGATTGACTTGCCGCTGGTGACCTGGGTGTAGGCCTAAGCGATGCACAGTGTGCATCGTGCATCGTACGTGTAGTTATGGACTCGGATTCGGACATGGACGGCCGCATACGGACGCGTCCTTTTAAGTTCGTTAATAGCGCGACCGTTCTGTAATCTGTATCGATCGTAACATTGCTGCTGGGAAGACTGGATACCGATCGTCCTCGGACGTCTTCGAACGCTGTAATGTCCGAGTCCGCACATCTCTGAATTTCACATTGGTGTTGTTGTTGTTTCGTTCCTTGTTGGAAATTCCTATCGTCATCCTTTCTTTAGGACTTTCCAACTGAAGTCATGTGAATCGATCACAGGTGGTCGACGTGAAAATGTTTACGTTTGGTTGTGGTCGCGTGAGCTAATTATGAAAGATATACGACGTATTGTCAATAATTAAGTGCACGACGTTCTAGAAAAGTGACACGTTGCTGATAAAGCTATGTAAATGCACATTTGACTGTCAGTAGACGGCAAAAGATGACGCTGGCGACAATGGTGCCTGGTGATGATGATACTGCGTTTTGACTAGCCTACACGTCAGCCGTCGCTGCTTCATTAGTTGCGCAGCGATATGCGATAGTAAAGAGCAATACACGCCGATGTTTTGACTACATTTCGACTAGTATCTTGTTGTAGTGGAGGTGCCGACTTGATGACGAGCAGTAACGCACCACGATACGTTTCGTTTGTTTACTAAATGATTGAGCTGTTATTGATACACCGATCGGCTTTTCTGCAGTAGGTCCTACGCGGCAAGTCTCTGAACCGATGTCCTATCTGTAGTCCGCATGTTTCCTTTTACGCCGAACAGCATTGTTGCTGCAAGAGCAAGACCGCTGGACCAACAGGTGAAGAGTGAAGTCCAGGCTGTTGATCAACAAGATTCGTCCGTCTGTGACTCAGATACAAGCGATCATGTAGGCAGTTGGGGCATAATTGTTTCAAGTCGCCGCGAAGACGTCACAAGTGTTAGAAATTCTAGTTCTCAAACGCAGAACAGTGTTCATGACGATGTTTTTAATTCTCCATCACAAAGAGACCTTGTTGGCTATATTTCTTCAGCACACAGCAGTAACGAAAGCAAATGTAATGATGCAGTTTTAAGACAACGAAGAACTGATAGGCATGTAACTAGAATGATTAGCGATGGATGTCACGGCGACGTACATTGGGCTGTTAAGTCTTTTGCCGTGCCATCAAGATGCAGTAGCACATTTTCTATCAGCGAATCGGCGCGGCTTTGTGAGTCTTGTGGCAATCGTTTCACCAACTCCGTTTCACTTTATGGCAGCCAGGAAAGTCTTTCGTTCGATGAGCGTCAGAGAAGTGCTGATATTTACTCAACAATTTGCAGTGTATTTTGGAAGATGTCACTTACATTCCATCCCTTTGTTTCCGCAGCACACAACCTGTTGTCAGATTCCGTTGAGTTTTCGTCACTTTGGCCAAACAGCCGTGGTCTTGCCTGTTTGCTGCCAGAGATTTGTGCTTCGTTGCAAGGTTCTATTGAAGCTTTGTGTCGCATTACCGTCTTTGCCGATGTTGTCAAGCTCTTAAATGCTCTAATTGATCTCAGAATTGTTGGTGAGTTTGTTATATCTTTGTCACAAATGTTGTCACATGCAGGATTACATATGAAGTGCTTAATAGTAAATTTTATTAACACTGTATATTATATGAAAATGATATTTACATAGCATTAAAATGTACATATTGATTCACACTCGCTTTTATTATACTTCCTGTAATAAAAGTTATCATGATGTTCATGTCAGAGATTTAGAATGGTTAGCGTTCGTGTTATAGACAGGCATTTGAATTAGTATGGTGTTAACTATGTTGGTGAAGGTGTTGACCATGTGTTTGATGACGGCTTGGGACTGCTGCATATGGCCTGCATTTCGCAGAACTTTGCTGCTGTACAGTGCCTTGTGGCTGCCGGAGTTGACACAAACGTTCGTGATACTCAGGGTCAGTCCACTTCACTGGTTAAATTCTTATGTACAGTTTTACATTAGATTAAGTGGTTTGCTTTTATACCATTTACCAGTACCTTAGTTTAGTCACTCTATCACAATGATCCTCTTTGGTTGGAAAGATAACGGAGAGTGCTGGTCTACTTCCCATTACACTTATGCTCAGTGGTGGCCTCTCCAAATGATAGGGTATCTCTGTCAACCCATTGGGAGTCTTGGTGGCGGCTTGGCATAGTGGTAGCGTCGTTGGTCTAGATCAACGAGGTTAAGTTACGCTGAGCCCGGTTAGTACTGGGATGGGTGACCATGTCCGGGTATGATACCCGGAGGCGGCACTTTATTTCGGTATGTAACCAAGCACCCAGGTAGACTCAGCCTTCTACCCTCTGTGGGATGGTAAAATGAGTACCAGCCAAAGGGCAGTGATGCTCTGCGGCTGGTGAGTAAAGGCAGGCATGAGGCATGGTGTAATTTGCGGGTAAAACTGTGATCCATGTCTGAGCGCATTATAGGTAGTTACGACGATGTGCTATACAAATCGATGTATACTTTACTTCACTTTACTTACTTCTTGCAGGACTTTGCCTTTGTCATGTTTGGCATTCATTGTTATCATTAGCTGTGCGTAGTTGATAGAGCATCAGGACTCGCGGCATTGTATACCTAGCCTTAGGAGTTTGTTGGTAGATTAAGAAAGGATGAGGTCACGGGTGATTTTTTAAAGTTGGGGTCATTGGTTTGAGTTTTATTCCGTGTTTTGACACTGTTGGTTTGGCAGTGATAAGGGTGTTGGCCTGTACCAATTGTTTTCTATTATGGGAACCGTTGTAATTTGAAGTACTTGTAGTAAAGAAGCCCGGAAATTTTTGTATCATGAGGCGTCAACAAAGTTATTCATCCTGCAAAAAATCCCACCTTAGAAGGCCTCAGGAGTATTTTTAGGGTGACTTTTAGTGAACTCGGCTTCAGCAGTGGGAACATGGAAAAATATGCTTGGTAGATGAAAGCTGAGGAAAGAGGATTAGTGTGTGCAGATATCTCTTACCTCAGTTACTGAATAGAATTACTGGTGTTATAACTGACTCATTTGCAATACCTTCAGAAAATGCAGATTTTATTTTGCAGGTCGAACTGCAATGCAGTTATGCGTTGATCCTCAGATTGTTAACTTTCTGTCAAAGACATTCCACATTTATACTGATTCACCGAACAAAAAGAATCAACAGGTCTGCACCATGCTCGAGAGGCAGATGATATTTGCATGGGCTGTCAGTCCAAATGATATCGAAAAGTTGTTTTCCAAACTGCAGGTAAAATATGTTTCTGTATTTCATCATATCTCTAGTATGCTGTGTGTAATGTCTTCACTGTTTTGACACTAAGAAAAGAAGATTGGTTAAACGAAACTAAGCTGAGAGTTGTAGCAGGATAGTAGTAGTAGTAGTAGTAGTAGTAGCAGCAACAACAACAACAACAACAACTGTGGTAACCAGTAACTGCTGCAGTAAGTAAGTTTATGTGGTGTGGTAATGTAGTTGTTATAGAGTTTGGCTTACAACCATGTCGTCACAAGTTCGACTTACAGTTACAACCATTCCACTCTTGCATAACAATCCTAGGCAAGTTGTTCAAACACACACACACACACACACACCCGTGCCTCTGTCACCGTGCTGTATAACTTGGTACCAGTCAAAGGACAGTGATGCCCTGCAGTTGTTAAGTAAAATCAGGCATGGCGCATTCTGGGCCAGTCAGCTGCAGTTGACTGGGGCGGGTGGGTCTGTGCATGATGCACTGCACATTTAGTAATTGTTTGTTAGCGTCCAATAGTGCGAGCAATAGATTGCGACATAATGTGCCGTTGTACTCTTAGCTTGCATGTGCTATACCTAGCGCTTTGTAGACTAGTGCCAGAAACGTGCTGTACAAATTGTGCATTTACTTTACCTTTAACTGTCAGTCATTTGTACCTTGCCTCGGTTGCTCAGTCGATGCGACAAGACTGCTGTGTGGACAGTTTGTCCAGTTTGATGTGAACAAGGAGGCTGATAGCACCGGAGATTTTCTTATCCACGTCATTGTTAAACAAGGTGAGTTCACATGAATAATAATGATTCTACGTTGATGATGTTGTTACCGCTGCAACTTACAATCATTGAGATATGGAAATTGTGGCTCTGAACACCAATATTTGTTGAAAACTCCTGTTACTGATTGCGTGATTGACAGTTGTGTATTCTCTTACGTAAGGTTTGAAACAGCATTCCAGTGTGAGAAGTTCTTAATTTCGCGAGTCTTACAAGAGTGACCTCAAAACTTTTATCCCCAGATCGTCCTTCCATGTTTAAATCAGTTTAATTGCATCTCAGCCATTTAGCAATTGCTCGTGACTGCTTCCAATTCATGCCTGACCATGTGTGCATTATAAATTCACATATGTACATCTGTAGTGGAAAAGATGAAACGTTGAGATGTAGATTGTCTATGTATGGGTTTTGTGGTTGATCCTCATAGTGCATGTTCATTTGTTTTAAAATACCAAACTGGGGATAAAAGTTTTGAGGTCACTCTTGTAAGACTCTCGAAATTGAGAACTGCTCACACTGGAATGCTCCTACAGTGTTATATGTAACCTTCTAACTAAACTTACTTATGGAACAGTTCAGGAGACTATCGATGACATTATTTGATGTTACGTGTACATTTTTTTTACATTTCTATTGTTATGGCATGCGTTCTGTCATGCTACAAATAAACGAATATGATGATGATGATGATGTTTTTTTTCTTTTTGCTTCAGCTTTGTATAAACCTCGTTTTTGTGTGCATGTGTATATGAACAGGTATTTGTCAGCTGCCGGCACTGTTTACTCTGGTTCGGCTTTACCATGCCGACGTGGATCTTTGTAATGTCGATGGTATGACTCCACTTATGCTGGCTGCAAGCTTTGGCGACTGTATTCTTGTCAATGTAAGTTACTGTGTTATTGTTGTTGTCAGTGTTCTATGCGTGCCATCTAGAGGTCTCCAAGTCTCTCAAAAGTTGCTTACTGTGTGTCTTTAAGTGTCAGTTTAAAACTTTTCTCCTTGACCTAGCCTTTCCTCACTGCTTAGACCGATTGCCACCAGCACTTTTGAAGTCGTGACCTTATTATTATTATTATTATTGTTATTATTATTAACCTTATTATTTTGTTCAAAAATAAAAGATGCAAGTGTGCTGTGTATAGATCACCACATTTTATGCATGGCACTTTCACATGATGTAATTACCAACATATGTAAATGTATTTATTTCTTAGTGTGTTTGTATGTAAGAAAGCTGTCATATGCAAGAAAACTGATGTTTTTCTTTTGGATTCAGAAATTTAAAAAATTAAAGATTTTTATTTTTTCTTCATTGCTTTGACATTGTTGATTGAATGATGGGAAGGTCACGTCTTCTGGTCCATATAAAAACAAGTGAATGAAATGGATGAAGTGGTGGGAAAAAGGCCATGAAAATGAATGTGATGATGGTGATGAACGCATAATTTTTTCTACTTTAGCAGACGTTTATGCTTTGTGTTTCTTTTTTAATTTATGAAAATTATAACGTTAATTGTGCTGTTGTTGAACGTGTGTGTGTTAGACGTTGGTGTGTGTGGTTGGTGCTAACCTTGATGTGAAAAATCCGGTGAATGGATGGACAGCACTGCACTATGCAAGTCATCTTAATAACATCGACGTCGTCAAGTAAGTGAGCATTCGGTGTTGTTTCTCCCGCAGCGTGGATGACTCTAACAATTAATAACTGCTCCTCCAAGAACAATAACACCTTCAAGAAGAAATCAGAAATTTTCTTATTTTATATTTCATTTAATTTCTTTTCCCCATGTAGATTCTGGTTCATTAATTGTACATTTAGTGTTGTCTGGGCTGGTTGGCAGTTACTGTAAACTATACTTTCTGTTATTATTTGTCTGCTTCACCTGCATGCAGTGCATAGGTGCGGCCTATTGCTACAGATGTTGCATGTGGTGTGTGTGTGTGTGTAGCATACGAGTAAGCTGTACAAAAACTGCTGAATTGATCAAGATGCCATTTAGGGGGCTGACTCGTGGGTCCAAGGAACCATGTATTAGATGGTGTTGGGATCTGCCACGTGAAGGGGCAATTTTGAGGGGACGTGTGCCGTCCCAGTGCAATGTACGTACGCATGAGTGCATTGCACATTGTTTGCCTGCTGCCACGGGCGAATGTGCCTACCCAGCGCACACGGCAGGCGAATGCATTTGTCACCATTACCACGAGGGGTGAGAAGACGGTGATGTGGCCTTTAGCGAAGTTACTTTGGACACATTATTCGCCCGCAGGTGTATAAGTCTAGAGTACTTAAAACAGAAAGTTAAAAAAGACTAGACATGTCGCAACTATGATAACTGCAACGTAATGGCCGCCGAAGAGTGGGTCACAATGAGCAAACAGCCGTTTATGGGTCAAAGTTCACAGAAAGTAGGTCAACTTTTAGGGGACACATTGTAGGTTGACACTAGCATTTTTGTTTGTCGATGTGACGTTTCATTTTGGAAATATGCAGGGTCGTGTGGAAGTCACGAACAACGTGGTCAAAAATTCGATTTTTTTGCGCCCCAAATTTGGGGGAGGGCCCCAAACTTTTTGGATGCATTTGTAAATCGACACCACTTCTGATCTACGTCCAAGTTTGGTGGAGATCCCATGGCTGGTCTTTCATTTATGCTGACGAAATATAAAAACAGTGGTAAAATATAATGGCCTTGCCTTCGGTGGCCATAATAATGGGGTGGCTGGAGGACTGGGTCTTGATAGTCATTGCTGAAAAAGTCGTGCTTCTTGCGTCTGATAAAGTTGTTTTGTTTTGTGGTGTTTGTTCTGCAGTGTTTTGCTGCAGCGTGGAGCGGACTTCAACGTGGAGGACAGTGAGAATGTCAGAGCCGACGAGCTAGCACGCCACTGTAGCTCCAGCGACTGTTACAATGCCATTGTATGCAGACGTCAGCAGCACATGTCCCAGCTGTGTAAACTCGTCAAACAGGTGCTTCATGCTTCGTCAGTCAGTCTGTTTGCCCTGTACTTGCTCCGGGGCTGTAATGCACTCTGATTTATTTGCTGATTCTGGCGCTTTATACATTGCTTGTTTGCATACTTAACCTATTCTTTATTTTTCACTTTCTTAGTTATCTACTTCTTTGAGAATAGGCCATTTCGTTTCCTTACCGAAGGTCGTAAAAGGCGACCTAGCCTGGCTTTATTTTTGTGTTTATTTTATGTTGTAGACTTTTGTTACGGATGCATCTCTGCTTTTGCTGTGTTCGATTTAGTTTTTCAGTACCTAGCCAAGAGATTGGCTGGCAAGAACGTCTCCAAAATGACCTATTTTGTGTCGGGTGGGATGTTAAACCTGAATTCAATTAATCAGTCACCAGTCATTCTGTATCTATTGGCAGCTTCATCTTACTAGTCTCTTAGAATGTTCCATTTCGACAAGTCCTTTGCATTGCAAACTCCACAAGATTGCCTTCACAGGCTGTTAGACCTTTTCAGATTTATTTTGCTCACGTTCACTGTTTACCAGTTTTTAACTTACCAAGGTAATGATTCGGCTTATGCTACATATTGTGTTTGTGTATCTGTACGTGAATTTGGTGTACTGTGGCTAAATGCCTAAATTGATCACTTTGAAAATCTTATGATTGATAGAGGACCTCTATTTTGCATTAGATTGGGTCCAGATTAGAGATCTGAATCGAACTGAACAATGAAGGTTTGGGTTCGGTTCATTTTATTGTGGGTGGATCTGGACTCCAGATCCACCCACAATAGCCTCCCTCGAGAAGTCGGGTGTTGGACTTAAGAAAGCCACTGTCGGATATCACAGCACTTGTTGAGATCTTGGCTTTTGACTTTGGTGTACTGTGGCTAAATAACTAAATGGATCAAGTTTACTTTTGATTTGAAGATTACCACGCAGGACTGCTGCTTTGTATCAAATCGGGTCCAGATCCACCGTGTAAAGGGAGACCTCCTCTAGACTTAGAAAGCCACTGTCGGCCATTGAAGCACTGTTGGCATCTTGTCTGTTTTAGTTTTTGTGTTAAATTTTTATTTTAATATCATGCCGTAGTTAATCCGGATACTCATCAGCATTTGGTGTTTATTCTGTGTCATGTTGAATGACAGCAGTGTGTTCTGTCTAACTTGGTTATTATTAGACCATTAATGCTATAAATCACACCATCTTCGTTGGTTTTTGTTGATACAGGACAAGCTAATAAGTAGTGGATGGCTGCGTCATTCCGACCAGTTTTGTACAGACAAAGCCGGCAACACGTTGCTGATGGTGGCTGCTCATGCCGGCAGTCTGCAGTCCATGAAGTTCCTTCTCTCTCAGCATAACTGCCCCATCAATGCTCAGCACCAGAAGGTTACCATTACTACGTGCTCTTGTCGTGCATTTATACAAGATGGAGATTTCTTTACGTACCTTTCCTCGGCTTCTGCTTAACCAACGCCACCATCTCCTCCGTTTTAGCATCCATTTTTGGTTGAACCTTTATGGTATGAAGACAGTGTAGGTAACACTGCTGAGAAGTCTATAGCATCTTCTCTAGTAAGTAAGTAAGCAAGTAAGTAAGTAAATATAATTTATAAAAGTGCACAATGGTCAGCGGAAGCTGAAGCTGATGCACAAGAAGGAAGGAGCTAACGGGATTGGAAGGCCAGCTGGAAAACATGAGTTTTTAGATGACTGCAGTAAGTAGTTGAGCAGGTGCACGTTTAGAAGGTTGAAGTGAGAGAGTTCCAGTTTTTAGGGCCTGCAAGACTGAAGCTGCTGGTGCTGAGTGAAGTGTGGACGACTGGAACGGGGAGCATATCGGCGTTGGACAACGTGAGGGAGCGAGTGGAATGATAAATATGCAAGGCAGAAAATAAGTAAGCAGGGGCCCAATTTTCAAATTGTAGCTGTTGTTGAATTATCTGTTCATAACAGCTGTAAATCTCTTATTCTTGTTACATTTTTGTTATAGTTTATGACATGGTAAATGTCAGCTAATATGCCAATGTCACATGCATATGATGTCTGAATCTGTAAACAGATAGATGATAGTTATTTCTGATTGAGTTTATTTGCTGTCACTCTGACTTTAGTGCTGTGACATTGTTGGCTGGGTTTTCGCAAGTGCTGCCTCATATGGGCCCATGGCTGTAGGAATAGGCCCAATATGTTTCCATGCAAGATGTCGTTCAAGGTGACCAAAGCTGGCTTTAGTTTTTAAATGTTTATTTTTGTATTATAATATCTTTCGGTTTATTGATATATGTCTGCTTTTGTTGTGTTAGGTTTAGTTTCTTCAGTACCATGCTAAGTGATTGGCTGGGAAGAACATCTCTGAACTTGCCTGTTTCTGCATCGAGTTGGATGTATAAGCTGAACTTAGTCAATCAGTCAGGAAGCATATGAGAAAACTGGCAGTTCAGAAGCCTGGAGCGTATATTATATGTTGTCAAAAAAAGTGAAGCACAAAATGTTTTCTCGGTCACATGAATGTTGATTTTATTATGGAGCTACTTTTCACTTAGTTGTTGACTATCATTTATTTTAATTTTTTATTATTTTTAAAATTTTTATTCTGTACTTTGCGTGTGATTATGTAAGAAAATTGTTATTGTTATTTGTAGACACTTCGGACGGCATTGTCTATTGCAGTCATCGCTGACCATGCGAATCTTGTGGAGCTTCTTTTAGAGTAAGTTATGTTTGTCGTGTATTTTGTACTTCCTTGTTTTTGCTTAACCACTGAATGTGTTTCTAGTGCCATAGCGTCAATTATAGTTAATTAAAGTTTGCAGCCATATGTGATAGTTGTAGTCCATTAGCAGCCATTATGAACGCCACGTTGATCCATCAGTGTAGTGGGTGAAAGGCATTATGGGATATATTGTTCTTTTTTTGCTGCAGTTGTTGCATGAATGTAAAGACACAAACACACATACAGATGCCAGTTAAAAACAGTGTTTGCATATTGAGATGTTTTAAATGTTGATGCAGATATGACATAGGAATACTTTCGTTTTGGAACAGTCAGTGATGCTAGTTTCACAAAGCAGCAATTCAGGATTATTTACCATACACTACATAGGAGCTTGACTAGGCTCGGCACATAGTGACTGTTGCTTTTCTTTCGCTGTGTACAAATATTCTTACTTACATACTTACATGCTGAAATATTGGTCAGCGATTTAGAGTTTTCAGTTGTACTAACAGAAATGAATGCATGCCAAGAAAACATAAAGCCTTGTAGGCTACTGTGTGTGTAACAACAATAACAGACGAATTAAAAATAGTAGTAGATGTCATCTACGGATTTTGCTGTGATTTATGGTCATACAAGCTGGACTGGCTCAGATAGACATAATGCACAGTAAAAATAATGTTAGTTATGACATCACTAACAACAATGAGTTAACTGCTATAAACATGAAAGATGTGGCTATTTATGTTATTTATAAGGTATAATTCATGAACTGCTAGAATTGTAGCATATCTGACTGCAACTTTGCATACAGTTAGCAATAAACTGTGCAGGAAGAATGCAAATGCTGCAGTCCATGATCGCGATGGTCTTCTTGCATTGCACCATGCTGTCGTTCGCAACAATCTGCACATAGCTGAGACATTGCTGTCCTATGCTGCCGCACTTACGGTTAGTACAGCGTGTTTTCTCAGCGTCAGTAAGTAAGTAAGGCATGAATTTGTTACTGATCTGCATGGCAGCTTGTTGTCCAGTCCTTTGTAATACTTGATAACTTTAATAATAAAGTGCACTGTTATTATTTATTGTCACTGGCTGCATCCAGCAGTTAGTGGCTATGCAACGGTCTGGCGTCCTTCCATCTGTCTGTCCCACCCTTGACTGCAAAAAAACAAACTCTACGCATGGAAAAACCAGCGGTCTGTCTGTCGCGCATGGTTAATGTCTTGCAGCAGCTGCAGTGGCGTCGGGAAGTGACGCTTGTGCACGCAGCCAGCGGCAATGTTACAGTCTGACACAGATAACGCTGCTACTTTGCTGCTGCTGCTGCCACCACTTCATCTGAAGTAGTTAAGACCGTGCAGAGGGATAGAATACACTACTATTGTTCATTGTTGTTGTTGTTGCTGTTGTTGTTGTTAGTGTGGAGGCTGCAAACATTTGATGTCGTCTTCTTTTCTTGAAACTTTTGGAGCTTCAAATGCATGTAGATTTTTATTGGAAGCTTCGCGTGGTTTTCTTGACTTGAAATAAAAACAGTAATGTTCTTTTACTCTTTTGCAGGGTATAGCTAAAGCACTGGATCTGACAGACAGCCATGAGATGCAAGACATCTTGACTGAAGCAATGTTCAGGTTAACTGCCAACATGTTTTTTTATGGTGTGCCACATCATCTAGATATTTATTGTCTATCACTTGATGATAACTGGTGAACATATTTTGTTGTCTTAAGAAATACAGTTGCATTGGCATCTTCCTCTGTGTACATTGCACAAATTTGCACAGCTCAAAATAAGTGAAGTATGTGCTAGATTGAGCAACCATACAAGTATGTCTTAGTGCTTGGCAAACGTTGCAAAAGTCAATGAGGAAGTTCAGAAATGTGTTGGCAGAGAATTCCAGACTGCACAGGAGACTGCAAAGTCTCTGGAGCCGAGTACCATTCTTCTTCTCTGGACGACAAGCTTCCAGGTATGTCCTGTGTTAACGAGTAATCACACAGTTCTACCTGCCACCGACACATTTAATCCACAGGTAGAACGAGCCATACCTATCTTTACATTCCAGCTGCAGGGCATCACCGCACTTTGGCCGGTACTCATTTCCCGTCCCTGTGAGTGTAGGAGGCTGAGTTTTCTCGGGTTGCTGGTTACATACAAAGATAGTACACTGGTCTCCCATCTCAGTTATAACTGGGCTCAGTGCAGAATAACTGTTGATGTGTGCTAACCCTAACCACCAACCAGCTGTTCTTGTTGTATGTGTATAATGTAGACGGCAGAAGGAGCTTGTGACTCCGGCGTTGTTTGAGATGGCTGTTAGCGGCAATGCCGACGGCATTTACTCGCTTCTTGAAGACGGAGATTTCGTCAATCCACACGTAATCTTCTGTGCATGTGCTTTTACATTCTGGCTTTAATTATCTTGTTTCTGTAACGTTTTGATAACCTTTTCTGCTACTATACGGTGTCTGAACAACAAAAAAATCCTACTAGTCTTTTTCTCATAATGTAAAATTGCTTTAACCAATATTAATAATTGTTGGGACACTGCATGGCTCAGAATTATGAATGGAGTTGGATATTGTTATTTTCTTCGCTTTTTCTTATTCTGTAAGTAAGTAAGTAAGTAAGTAAACATAAATTTTTAGAGTAGCCTAATTCCGCCTAAATAACAACGTTACTACAAGGACGACTGTAACGATGCCAGGCAAGCAGTCAATAGAATCAAATGTGGATACAAAAGTTGAAAAAGATGAGTCTTTATTTCTGTACTATGTGCATAACTGAGAAGTGTAGTAGTAGGTGATTAGTAGCTGATATTGAATTGTCATTAATATTATTATTGCTGTTACCGTGGTGCCAAGACTGTGCTTACCAAGAATCATAACAGATGCATGTCTCTGCAGAGTGATAGACATAACTGATCGTGTAATACGTGTCTGCTGTCATTTGCAGAGCAGTGTCGGTGACTGGCCTTTGTACCTGGCAGCACAGAATGGTCACTTGAATGTCTTGCGTCTTCTACATAAGGCACACATTTTCAACTTTTTCTGTTTTTTTTCTGTTTTCTTTTTGGTTTTTGTGTTTTCTTTTTCTTTTTCTGGGTTTTTGCCTTTTGCTGTATAGTTG
>Ga0209363_1000646_pt1 | contig 14352 bp, 16 predicted proteins | sample WorMetexBAHAMAS3_FD_187385 | JGI IMG/M metagenome (GOLD analysis project Ga0209363, IMG submission 187385) | Marine gutless worms symbiont microbial communities from Max Planck institute for Marine Microbiology, Germany - Inanidrilus exumae... | ecosystem: Host-associated > Annelida > Digestive... | reverse complement strand
CCTTGTCAGGCGCTGCTTGCCTCGTCGCAGTCTCGCCGTGCGTTCATCGTCAGCGGCCGCCGCCCGCCGTCTACCGAGCGTTACTCGTCCAGTTGGAATTTCGTCGTCGTCGTCGTCTTCTTCTTTGAAGCGGTCGCCGTGAGTTGACATCGTCATCATGTCCGAATCGTCAAGCGTTGTCAAGAGAACCGTCCGCAGGTCTGCACGCCTCTGTTCGACACTTCAGAAATAGCCCCTAGCAACAATGCCCGTGGTGAATTTGCTTGAGGTTTTTGACTTTGGATACGTATGGAGGATGTTGGAATGCTAAGCAACCATGAACAAGTTGCCAACCTACAATGTTTTATGGTCATCTCAGTCTCCTACCATCGGCGGGCAAAGAAATGAGCAGTAGCTAAACTATTGTCGTTAAAGATGTGAAGGTATAGTGCGGGCTGGGCGGTGGCATGTCTGTAAGCTGCACCGCGGTCTGCAGGGCCAACAAGCAGTGGGTTATGGCTGCGGGTTCCATTTGCTGTAGCCAACCAGCTGCCGAATCTGCTGGTCACGACTAGAGTAAGTAGTGTTATAGCAAGCAATGTATATTGCAGATAGCCTTGTTAGGGGGAATTTTCCCCAAGTTTTCCCAAAAAATATCGGGATGCATCCTAGTTTGCGTAACTTTATGGCAGTTCTGCTACTGTTGTTCACTTCTCCAAAAATCAGCCGAATGCTAGCACCAGAGGCCATGTTTCAAGATCAGTCTGATCAGAATAATTCTCCAAATCCGATTTCGGCCTCCGCTCCGCCGCTGACCCTGCTGCATCGGAGCACATGACGACTACCAGACTCCGTAGTCGGATGTGATGTTGGGGAACCCTACCTATACTCCTCCCACAATGTCTGCCCAATCTTTTAACCCATCCCAAGAAAAAGGCAAGGTGCGTGGAACGAACACTGATCGTGACTGAGGTAAGTGCTGTCGCAACGAGGTCGGTGCGTGTGTTTGCAGGACGGTCGTCTCTGGCGGCGGTCCGGCCGAGGACATCGACACGTCGCATGTCCGCACCTACCAGATCTACCGCGGCATGTCGCCCACCACTTCCAACCGGCTCGAGGTATTCGACAACTCGCATGCACGGCTTCTCCGTGCCGCACACTCAACGCCATCATAATCACTGACATAAACTAGAACAACAGCACTCGGTGGAGCGCATAATACTCCCGACACGCTGCGCTAAAATCAGCACAGTGTCGTTACCGCCTGCACTTTGCCCGCGCCCTGCGCCGTAACTTGTTTTCTCAACTTCGCTTTCACTTTTTGGTCGATCGACTACAGGACTATCTCTAAACAAGGTAAAATATCCAGAATATATTACATATCAGTGTAACAATTTAATCAACTTTTCTCCTATACATAATGCCATGAAAACCCATCCATAATTTTTTGAGTTATCGTCGTGGTAACAATCACACAGAAAAACAGGCAGACAAACAGTCAAAACAGTACCTCCGTCAGCAATGGTGGCGGTAACAACGTTTCGACGCATAGGCTATACAGTTTCATAGCAGAATCGCATACTGCACTTGGAGAACGGTATACAGCCAGCTGATGCTCAGGCGTCGAACTCCAGGCTGCTGTACACTGCAGTCAATGCGTTAAGATTTTAAACTGTTGTCGAGCCTAATATTAACAGTACCCGCATGAACGAGCCAATATTTAGCCTTACCTGGAGCTTGCTGCGCTCGCCTGCTCCGGCTCGCGCACTGCGCTCGCCTACCCAGAGTGAACCGGGGCCGAGGCTCGCTGCGCTCGCTTTCAAGCTCCGCCCAGCCGTGATTTACTACGGCACAGCACACATCTCACGTGGTTATCTACTGTAATATATTATACTGTATAGTGTGAGTATATACTTTTTCCTTATAACGAGGTAAGTGACTTACCGCTGTCTAAATTTATTCCGTCCACTTCCTATCCTGGCGACAATAGCTACGTCACCACCGTCCACACTCAGCATGTCCCCTAGCGACCGACAAAACTAGTTGGATAGTGAACACATTGACTAGGGTGCGTGCTACCAAAATTCGTAGGCCTATAGCTTGAAATTTGCATAATCTCCGCGGATTCCATCACTTACTTTTACCACCTGCGCAGTGCTGACCAGCGCGGCCGTTACTTAATTTGGACGCGCTATGCGTACAGTATACGTGGAGTCGTCGACGAGTCGTCTTTAGGTGCCGACCAGACAGTTCTCAGAATGTCGGCGGAGCTCACCGCACGTAGCTACACAGCAGCGAGCAGCTGTTGCTGAAACACTGACTGCTGATGGTGGATGCAGTGTATGCAGACTATCAAAGTCCTCGATGTTTAGGTTAACGGCAGGCTAAATACAGGCGTAGGCCCCCTATTAATAAAAGTGTAGCTCTGCGTGCAAGCAAATTTCTCATCTCATTTTTACGGTTTCTTACTTTTACGGCTTATGTTGACAAATTTTTGAGGTATCATGTGCAAATAACGCTATTTTCTCTGTGCAAATTATTTGCATTTTAATCGCTATCACTTAATTTATAGACGATTTTAAGACAGTAAACAAGGCAAAAGCTACCACATCCCATAGTCGACAGTTTCTGTTGTATGATTATGTGTATTTGATCAGTCGTTATATTTCTCTTTGTCGTGGATGTACAAATTATTAATCTAGCCTAGGCCCCAATAACCAACAAAATTATCAACAAATCCTATAGCATCGTAGGTCGCTTGCAAACAATTCAGCCGAATGAATAATGGATGAGTGGGTAAAACAGTACCAGTACCACGTACTGAAACGAAAAGTTCAGTTTCACTAAAAACTTCAAACAGCGTAACTGAAATTTTCAAAGCAGCAGTGGCAGTTTCAATTTTTAATTTGCCAGCTGCTTTTCTCAGCACTCCGTGGCAGAAATGTCACATTTGAGGTATTAGATGGCGGACATTGTGGAATTTTGCTTGTCGTTGATATTTTAGATTCGAATCAAAGAACTGGAAGATGCGGTGGAGCAGGAAAGAGCTGGGCGCCTGCGGGTGAGCTTCATGTTTCTTATCAACTTGCTTTTCTTGCGACACGATAGGATAATGTATAAATGACGCTCAAAAGCTGATGAGTATGCGGCTTACGTAGTCTGCCGCATGAGACCAAAGTCCAAAAACAGAAAATGAGAGAACAGTTCTAAAATGGCAAGAAGCTCAGCTATTGCAGACAGACCGCGCGACGCTCTATATCAATTAAAATATTGTCGTCTGCTACACAACTGTAAGAAAAATTGCATTTGTCAAGACTTGCAATACGCGAATGACCTTGAAGATCACTCAAGGTCATCGTCGGAAATTGTGTCAGTTGATCGGCTCTGCATATCCGTTTGTGTTAGTGGTTTGTAGTAGACTGTTTCTGAGATATTACTACTTCTATAGTGTACATGAGTGCATGTGACCTTGAGACGTCCTCCAGTTTTGACACGGTAGTTATGATTACTACAGGCCACGCAAACTTTCCGATTTGTGTGTAAAATATTGTCGCTTATAGACGCTATGTTTTCCGAGGTAGGCCTATGTGCTTGGAAATGTTTCAAACAGATGAAGTGATCTTCATGGTCATTTAAGGTCATTGATATTGATACCATTCGATAGGTCACGAATGATTTTCTGTTAGTCTTCCGTTGTAACTATGTTTCTATCATGTGCCGTTTCCAAGGTATTATCGCTTATTTATGAAAATCTAAATGGGTTACGTGACCCTGAACACACCCCACTGATGGATCGTCTATCATGCATAGGCTATAGTTCTCGCCTTGATCAGTCACATTTGAAGTATGTACTTTCACCCTTTTCAGCGATAGAATTGGAACCCAAAAACTTGTCACGTGACATCATGCCCTCTTTTGGGATATTTATTATCCATTGGCCAGTATATACTTATTACGCTAAACCTGTGCACTAAACTTGAATATTGCAGCTTCACCCGTTGCAGAGATAGCAAAGCCCGAAATTTTACCAGTCTCTGAGTTTTGTGGGGCGATCAGTACTTAGTTTAGTTTCAGTTATTCGCTAGGGGACGTCACTGCTATGCCGCGCGGGCTACACGCTAGGCTTTATCACGCATGCCTAGTTAATACATATGTTACATGCCAATGACATGCATTCCTGTCTAATTAACCGTCAATTTTAACATTTTCAGTCGCTCTTAATATGCAAACTGTTATATTTTGCAATATTTCAGTTATGTTGATATTAGAACTAGAGCCGAAAACGAACCGAGCAATTAGAACCCGAACACAACCGAACCAGAGTAATGAAGGTTCTTTCCCATCTCTGCTAAAAAGCTTACAATGTCACCAGTGAAACGGCGGCGTCTGCGTCGATTTGCGAGGTCGCGATCGTCGCTGCCAGACGCCGTTGAAAGAATTCCGCGCAGTTTCAGCGAATTATCCGTCGATTATTCATGTCGATAAGATGTTGCCGTTGGTTCTCGTCATAAATATATTTTGGCGCACGTAGCCGAGCGAGCGGCACACGCCTCCAGTATCTTTACTGGATGGTTGGTCCGTGGCTGGTAAGAATGCGAGGCATCTGACAGTTATTTACATCCCAGTACCAGTAGGCCTGCTTCTCTGTGTGCCATATGCGTTAGACTGCGGCGGCCACCTTCAGCAATCAGCATCGCGCTTCATCAGCGATGACAGCCGCCTGCAGATGTTGATACAGCAGCCTGCAGGTGACGATTGTTTTCTGATCCAAACAACCAACCGCCGACAGATACAGGAACGTTCCAGTTATACACGCATGGTTCACTTACAGCGCAACTACCGAATAATAATTTATAAGATTATAACAGAAATTACGGTCCCCATCATGGGAGATATTTTGATTGCAATCGAAGCTGTTAAATTTAGTTAATTTACGCGTAAAATTCATTCACTGTGAATATAAAACAAGTGAACTTTTACTGGATGATAGTGTATGATAGACGATGTCTGTATATTTGAGTATCAGTCTCTAAATAGACTATAGTCTCTAAAAACTGCCACATCTCATCGTCGATTATTGCTACTGACGTTATCCGGCTATTATTACTGGCCCGCCTAATGGGCCAGTTTTGTTTTGCTCGCTGTTGTCTGTTGTCTGTTGTCGTCGTCTGTCGGCGTCATCTGTCGTTGTCTGTAACACTGCCGACTGGTGGATGGGCCGGTTGCCGGGCGCGTGGGCGGTCGGGCGGCCGACACTACACTGCAGACCAGTACGGTTACGTCCCATTATGGCGACACCTTGTTTAAAACACGTTAAATGGCTTTGGGTTTGGCGGAGGAAACACTGACTGATTGAACTTTGGATTGAAAGTGTCTGGCTCTGGGCAATGATTGGGTTAGGATATGGTATACGTGGGCGGAAGTCCGCGCGCTTTCTGGATGCCATTTTCTGGTAAAATGTGAAACTGTTTCGTCATGTTAAATCCTCGCTCAAAGTCGCACTGACTACTTTATTAGCAGTGTTAGCTGGTCGTAAGTTTTCGGTCGGCTGTTACTTATTTCCAACTCGGGTCTGCTTTTCAGCCACGATCAGCCATCCTAGCGGTTGCTGAGCTCTTGTTTTCCTCCTTCGACCGTGCACTGTGTCCTATAATGTTGACCCTCAAGCTTGTTCTACATAGTGTCGAAGCTAACCAGCTTGCCAAATATCTAGGGCACACGTCACTTACATGTAATTCAAAAGTTATTGTTCTGACACACACACACACTCACGCAATCGACTGATTGCTCTACCTGGACAACGAAAGTTGTCTGTAATCAGGCGCGGCGTCGCTCGCGTCTGTTTACAGACGCCTCCGAGTTGTCGTTGTCGTCCAATTTGTGGTCGATAAGGTACCGGTCCCGCCGGTCCGCTATTCCGAAGGTCCGCTAGGGTTAGGTTTAGCAGAGTTTAGTATGGTTAGAGGGCCAGACTAGTAACGGTCGATGGTGTCTGGCGTCGTCTGTCGTCTGTAACGCGGCGCATATGCTAATAACTCACCAGGGGGCAGCACGCGGCGGGCCAGTCGTGTTACGTCCCGTTAGGGCGACACCTTGTTGCACTCGTGTATAGCGACGACTTGTTGCTGTGTTGTTTGTACGACGTGAAGGCGGAACAAGAAGTGAGCGAGATGTCGTATCAACTCGATGAGATGAGCACTAGACTGGAGGAAGCGGACGGTCTCACCGGCGCTCAAGTTAGTCAGTCGATATTCGACTTCTTTATTATCACCGCCGCCATAATTATTATAACCCTACCGTTTCGTAGATACAGGGAGCATTGGAAGTTACCAGTTTACCTGCAGGGTGGAGCAAAAACCTGGCCATTGACAACTGTGAGTCAGAAAGTGGCCATAATATTTTACAATGTAGTATAGCAATACGATAAAGTAATGATGGGGTATTTCATGATCACTTTATTACAGATTTATATAGGTCTCACTGTAAAAGAATTTTGAAAATCGTTCAGCGTGTTACGAACAGTATTGTGACAACTTTTTGACTCACGGTCGCCACAGCCCGGTTTTGAGTCACCGTATTGAGTTGAAAACAAATGATCACTGTAAGCGTCTTTTAACACAAAAAGATCGTTTCATGAATTCTTCGTTTTGTGCCTCTTTGCCACTCGCGTTTGCCGTAAATAAATAGTTTGTAAATAGTTTGTATTTGCGCAACAACGAATTTGTTGTCGATTCCTTTGTTTTACCCATCGCAAAACACAGTACAATTCTTTATAGGCCTGTGTCATTTTCGCTAACACGGTGCGTTCTGACACGGAGTGATAACATGCAGATAACTTTGCTTTGCTTTGCCGCCGTCATGCATAATGGTAAACAGATGTCTTATAAATGCATAACCTACATGTAGTAACTCCACTGCAGCTGCAAGGCCTCAAATCGGTGTCTTAATGTTACTGTATGCTTTATATATTTTTCTAGTTGTGGCTTAATTACATTTTCTCTCAAACTGTTTAATCATATAAAGTAGTAAATAAGTAAGTAAGTAAGTAAGTAGCAATAGCACAGTTTAATAGCACATGTTTCGTATGTATAGGCCTATATATTTGTATGCATATTTTCTGTTTATATGGATCAAGTTAATTGACAACTAGAGAAACTGTCCTCGATCGAGAATCGAGGTCAGACCGCGTTACTGCGTCACCACACCCATACGCGCTGAACGTTGACCTTTGACCTTGACTTATGACCTTGACATTCAGAGCTATGGTCATGACCCGCACACAAAAAATCAAGTTCAAAGGTTAGTCTGTTCAAAAGATATAGTGGAAACAAACGGACGGACAGACGGACGCTACAGAGTGCTTAAGTTCTCGGCTAACGCGGTCGGTCATAATCTCGACGATGACGACGATGATGATGATGATGATGATAATAATTATTATTATTATGAGAAGACTGATGGTGAAACTGTCGTGTTTGTACGTCGTGTGGCGCTGCAGGGCGAGGCGACGCGACGACGGGAACAGGAGCTGGTGAAACTGCGCAAGGACATCGAGCTGCTGACCGTTCAGCACGAGTCTTCTGAGGCGAGCCTGCGCAAGCGTCACCAGGAGGCGATCAACGAACTCAACGACCAGATCGAGCAACTCAGCAAGCACCGCAACAAGTCGGTACCATTCGAGACTCCAGCAGAATGTCAGACTAACGTAGACTACGCTGTTGATGGCTGTAGAACTGAGGACGACATTTCTAATTGAACTTTGTCGATCACTGGACAGATACAGCTTCCTATATGAACTATTTCTGCAACATCTATTGGACTACATAAAGTGCCCTGCAGCGTTTTTGCAGTCGTATCGCTCAAATCAGTGCGCCACTCACATCGCCAGTTTCCAGATGAACTTCCGTTACCCTGTGAGTTTTTTCTTCATCCGTTTGTTTCGAAACAGAATCTTCGGCGCTAGCTTTTTTGCAGGCCAGATGCCCTACCTGTCACGGTCACCGTACCAACAGTGTCAAAGCGTCGAAGAAAACTCACAGCACCGACCCCCGTCGAGAGAAAATTGCTTCATTAATTCTCGATGCATCAGCTGATTATTTGAGCTACGAGGAACGTCACGCTCGCTCGACACCTTGTGCTACAGCGTAACATTGCATCTCGCATATGATATTCTTATAAAGGCCAACCAGTCACTCCCAACAAGCTCGTGTCGTCATCATAATCGTCATTGTCATCATCAGTGTCAAAGAAGTCGAACTATAGACTGTGTCAGACTGCACACTGCAAACAGTGATTACCACGTCGATGGCAGTCGAGGGGTAGGGTTTTCAACGCCTTTTGTCTGTGTGTTTGTCTGTCTGTTTTTTCCGCACGATATCTCTAAAGCTGGCTGACGTCACTCCTCCCTAAAAAGTGACAGAAAACAAGCTTAGACTTTCTACGCTTCTAGTTCTGACGACGGATTTTAAAGTTGACCTACCTGGGTCGATCTACCTATAGAGCGGGCTGCTGCCGCTGCGGCACAGCGTGCAGTTGAAGTCAGCGACACCGCACTCACCGTACACATTCAGTCATGTCGTCTCGCATATTCTGGCACTGGCGATGACTGTCTTAGAGTATGTTTAAATCTAACTAGAAGCAGCCAGCACTCACAAGAGTGCAAAGACGCACGCCGGCAATGCTTTTGTGACTCGTGACTTTTACCTTTGACTTTTTGACCCCCAAAATAAATGGGTTTCTAGGACTAATTGAGGAACATATCTCTGTCAAGTTTGATGATCCGAGCTGCATCGGTTTTTGAGATATCGTGCGGAGAAACAGACAGACACACAGACAAACGGAGGTGAAAACCCTGCCCCTCGCCTGCCGTCGATGCTGGTGATTACTGTTGGCAGTGTCAGTCTGACACTGTCAGCACTGGTCACGTGTTGATGTGGCTGCTGCTGCTGCTGATGTTTAGGGCCGATAAAGAGAAGCAGACACTCGTCGTCGAGATAGAAACTGTCTCACAAGCTCTTGATCAGGCCAATAAAACGAGGGTGCGTACAACATTCCGCTTTGAAACTGTCACCACATTACTGAGCCTTATGTGTGCCTGTTGAACGTCAACTCCCGAAAATTTCAGAAAACTGAAAGAAATCAGTCAGGGTGATATTTTATCGTCCACTGAATTGTTTTACCGCACGACGCATACGCATAGTGCGGTATATCCTGTGGCGATGTGTCTCTGTCTGTCCCACTCATTGTTACTATTCTTTTTGACCTTTAGCGACCTTTTTGTAGATTTTGAGACGTTTGCTATCTTTGGTACAAGCACAAATGGGCACTTCGAATTTTTATAGATAGTAGGCCCGTTATTAGACTAAAGAAACATACTTGCTTCAGGTCTATAGCTGTTTTGCAGCGATGCAGTTGATGTTAGGTCTGTCTGTTTGGTGGATATTCATTTTTGATTACTTTTACGTGTTTTTTACAGAGTAAGACTGACAGAAGCATAGTTATGTAAGTAGGTAAGCTAAGTTGGCTAATTATACCACGCCGAAGGGCAGTGGAGTGCATGAGGAGACTGTTTGTTGGTTGTGTCGGGCAGGCTCACGCTGAGTCGAAGCTCGAAGGTCTGGAGGACGCCGTGCGTCGCCTCAAGGCTCAAAACGACGAGCTCACGCGTCAGAACCAGGACCTGAACAACTGGAAGGCTCGGCTGACGCAGGAGAACTACGAGCTGCAGCGTCAGGTGCAGGAACTGGACAGCAGCAACGGCAACTTGGCCAAGGCGCGTGCCGCCCTGCAGCAGCAGCTCGACGAGGCCAAGGCCAAGCTTGACGAGGAGTCGCGGGTGAGTCATTTCTAGGCGAATGATGCCATGACGTGTACGCGGGCTGCTCATTTTCCTTCTGTGCCTTCATGCCACTGAAGTCCGTAACGCATGGCTAGTGTGATGCCAAACCCACGGTTACCTTCCCAGCCTCACCGCCCGTTTACCGCTACCAAATTATGTTGCTAGATGACAGGGACAGAAGGGTCAAAACGACTTGCCCAGAGTCGTTACGCAGCCGCGCCAAGACCAAGACTGGAAGTCGAACCCGTCACCTTTTGATCGCCAGTCCGACGCTGAATCAACCCATTGCGCCGCCACGACGCCCTAGGCTCTGGTTTACCAGCCGCTGCAGCACTAGCAGCTAGTGACCACGACGATGGAGAACGGAATGGTTACACAGTGTCAAAACTAATTAGGTTCTCCGTGATAACGAACTCGCTACTTTAGAATATTACATGCCCGGCATTAAATTTTTAAATTTTTAAGGGATCGGCCGACTTAGCCAGGACGCACTTAATTCATGATTCCTATGCATGTACATGTATAGACTGTGTCCCAGTTGAAACGTTCACACGTTAGAAACTGACGTTTTCAAGTTCAACTTTTTAAACTTTTATCTCGGCAACTATGCTGTGTGTTTTATTGAAACTTTCACAGTTTACGTTAAATAAATTGTAATTTGTGTAGTTAAAACGATATATGTTTCTGTTGAGTTAAGTCGTATTTATAAAGATTTTAATTTTGGCCTCGTTTCAATTGGGACACAGTGCAGTTTGCGCAAAGCAAACGATTGCTTATGTTATGCAGTTAAACCGACGTCTTTTTAACAGTTTTTCGAGGGCTTCAAAACATTTAGGGTCGGTACACATTACTCATGAACATGAGTCGTGTTCACGGATAATCGCTAAGTGTTTACCGGCGTCCGTGAACACGGGTTGTGTCGACGGCCCGTGTTCACGAATAGTGTAGACATGCTCCCGCGAACAGATCACCCATGTTGACGGTCTGTGTTAAAAAAGCATTGTCGTACAACGTGGCATGCCAACACGGGTGCTCGGTTCAGACTACCCGTGAATCACGGGCCGTGAATCACGGGCCGTGGTCACGGGCCCTCGCGTCGACACGGTTAGTGCGTGCCGACTCTTAGTATGTCGCAGGGAATGAGTGAGCGAGTAATTTCTTAACGGGCACGTTAGCACATTGCTAACCATGGTGACCTGTTTGACAGGAGCGCAACCAGCTGAGCATCACGCTGACGAACCTGCAGGTTGATTTCGACAACCTGAACGCTCGGCTGGACGAGGAGGCCGAGACGTCGGCCAGCCTACGCGCGCAGCTGCAGCGCGCCCAGGCCGACTACCTGGCGCTCAAGGGCAAGTACGACAAGGAGGTCACGGCGCGTGTCGAGGAGTTCGAAGAGACGCGGTACTGTCGTCGTTGTTGCTGACGAGTCGTAGCGTCTATCACATACAGGGGCGTCTCCAGGTCTATAAAGTAAAGTGGACAGTGGGCCTGGTCAAGTGGGAGGGAGTGGGTTGTCGGGAAAGGTGTCTCTTTTCCACTAGTGGTGAGGTCTGGGGAGAGAGCTGTGTCTCGTCCCAGAAAAAAAGGAATTTTCAATTTTTCTTTTGAAATGTCGTGTTTTGGTGCAACGTTGTAGCCATATGTCAGCATGTCAACTTTGTGATTAGTGTAGGGAAGAGGAAAGTTTCAGGCTTGATGTACCCTCCCACCGTAAACTTCCTGGATCTGCATCGGTCTTTGAAAAACTGTCGGTAAAAAGTGTCCAAACCACGGCAATGCCCCTAACCCCAGACACAGCCTAACTTTCCAATTCTAACTCTCCATTATTTACTGACAATCCGTTGCATGTTGCATGTTCGCTGCATAAAATTTATAAATCAGCTCAGAGGAGTCGACTAAAGCTCGTCAGAGATCATATATCTGAGATATATCGTCATATGTTGTCGTATTTCTGTCATCTATTATACACCTGTCAACTGGTCTTCCTCAGTTTTTAGGTCGACTCCTCCGAGTCAACCTTATAAAGTGTGTCTCAAATGTCTGTCCGCCCGTCCTTCCCTCCTTCCGTACGTACGTCCGTCCGTCCGTCCACAAACGTTTCTCTGACTTCAACGAAATTTGGTATGCATGTAGAGGTCGACGAGTGATGCATGATGGTAGGCAGTACGACCCGATCCAAGGTCAAGGTCAAGGTCATGAGCCCTTAAAAGTCGGAAATTCGGCCATTTTCAAAGGCTATCTCCTCCCACTTTATAATGGGGCTGTCAAATAACCACGGATTCTTAACTTAGAAGGCAATACCTAAAGCTTATCGGGGCCGGATTTTTGATTTTTGTCCTATTTTTTGTGTCACGTGACTTTGAAGTTAGCAGTAAGTAGGAGTCGACCGCCAGTCCCTTACGGAGCTAATTTATTTAAATAATATATTACTATCCAATCTGTGCTGCATGCTGGCGACGTAATTGCGTGTAGTTGCTGTTTATGGTTAAAGAAAAAATATTTGTTAATTCAGTAATGTTGTCGTAGTACTTTAGTGTATTTTTAAGTTGTAGATTTTTAACAAATATTTTTAAAATTACAATTTATTCACCAAAGTTACCCGTCCATCGTCAGTCCGTCCATTTTTGTGGTGTCCAGTAATTTGTTGTGTTAAAATTCTAAATTTTTAGTAGATTTATTTCATTATTTAAACCAATTTATATCTAATCACAGTGTCACGCGTGACTGAGAGCGAAGGCTGTTGTCGGTTGTAGCCGCAAGATGGCAGCTCGCATTGCCGAGCTGGAGGACCAGGCGGAACAGGCGAGACTTCGAGCCGCCAAGTTCGAGAAAGACAAGATGAAGTTGCAAGTCGAAATCCGCGACATCAGTATGGAGCTCGAAACGGTTAATAGGACTGCTCTTTGTCTGCTTAGCCTAGTATTACTTCCGTTTGTTTGGCTCAGTTTATTCTCGCTTACCATAAGTACAAGCCCAGTTTCCAGAAAATATTCTTTTGAACTAGAAAGCGCTTTGAGAATTCAGATCTCCTTGAAGCCTTAAAGAAATTCCTGCGTATTTTAAAGTAGCTGAATTGTAGTAAAATTGTAATTCTCGTATTTACTTTATACAGAAAACAACAACAACAACCATTTTACGACCATTATACAGGCCAACACGTGTTAGCCAGCACCCCAGTTAAGAACTAGAGGATTTTGTTGGAACAGAATTTACTGCCATCTTGCCGTTCCTGACGGCAACTAGCACACTCGGGTTCGGGAGAAGACGCCATAGCGTTCTCCTCAACGATATTACCGACTCCGTCTCCTTGCCGTATTTAGTCACATACATAAATAAATAAGTCACGAGTACTTGTATAGTCAGCTCCATCTTCTCTGAAACATTCATAACTGCGCCGGACGATGACACACGACACAGCTGTCACGAGCGGAAGATTAGTGCTGGAACAGGTGCGCGTTCTGCTAACGCTTAACAAGCGCAACATGAGTTCCAGCCAGCCTGTTGCATAGTCTATAGTCAGCTTCGGTGAAATGGTGAAACTGTCCGTCCCTTCGACATCTGAGTAAGCAAAAGCATCATCATAATTCAAAGTAACCTATCTGTCGCCTCTGAAGCACAAGGGCGCGAAAGTATAGCAAAGCGAACTGCTTGCACGCCGTACGTGATACATACTAAAAGTACGTATCACAACTGTGAGTCAGCTCATATGGATGGACTCCTCCAAAGTTATTGACGCGTGCAATGACGCACTGATACTCTGTTTAATGCAGGCCCGGATTTAAGAGTATTCGCCAACGGACGTTTTTTATGTCAAAAATACTTCTTGAAAACGTCATCGCTCATCTGAAATACGACTGCTTACCTACATCAAAGTGCAAGGGCCTGCAATACAACTTTCTTATTTACCACACGTCTAAAACGCACTGCTTCTTGCTAAATCAGACGCCCGAAATATGTGTCAAACAGTAACGCACGCGGTATAGTGATAACTAGATATACAGATCAAATCAGAAATAGTTAATTTAAAACTGAAATTGTTTAAATAAGGTGTGTTCAGACTGTTCGGCTGAACAGCGTCCACAAATTTAGGGGCGCTTGCGTTTTGAATAGCACGTTTTTCTGGTTCTTCTAACCAGCAGAAAGTGACAGGGAAGGAAATAAGGATCAGAGCCCCTTCTCGCATTTGTGTCGAACAGGGCCCGCTGTACATTTGATTTAGTGTTGACGCACGGTTGATGGTTGTGCTGTTGACGGCGGCAGGCGAACGCGAACGTCGGCGACATGGCGAAGCGGCTGAAGCACGCCGAAGGCTCGAGCACGGACATGCAGCGTCGCATCGACGAGTTGTCGGTGCAGCTCAACAGCGTCGGCGGCGACAACCAGCGCCTGCAGGCCGAGCTGGCCCGCCTCAAAGCCACCGCACAGGAGCTGCAGGACAAGAACGACGCGCTCGCCCGCGAAAACAAACAACTTTCGGGTGCGTTCATCACCGTGGACATAGAGATCATCGCTGTCCACCCGTATCCACGGCC
>Ga0209363_1000645_pt1 | contig 14358 bp, 6 predicted proteins | sample WorMetexBAHAMAS3_FD_187385 | JGI IMG/M metagenome (GOLD analysis project Ga0209363, IMG submission 187385) | Marine gutless worms symbiont microbial communities from Max Planck institute for Marine Microbiology, Germany - Inanidrilus exumae... | ecosystem: Host-associated > Annelida > Digestive... | reverse complement strand
GGCTCTGCTCCCTGGACCCCCGCTGAGGGCTCCGCCCCCAGACCCCCGTTTTAGGCTCGCGCTACCGCGCTCGCCATGGCCCACTTTTTGGCACCTTCCGGCGCCTGTGGTTGTAACAATATTACGTCATGACAACAAGCCTCGCTGATCATGTATCCCGGATCAACAAGTATCAGTGACTTCCTGACTGACGCCATCAGTCTGACTGTACGTTGATCGTGTGAGTAGGCGCTTTGACGTCTTTCTTCTTGGATGCCGCATTGCAAACACCTTTTCGTCAGACCAAATGTCGCTAACATCGCTCGACGGATACTTTCCATAACTGTTTCGAATGGCTGAGTCTCGCATGGCAGTTCGCTTCACTCTGTTCCGCAGATTGGAGAAATGTGCACAGAAACATTTCACAAGGTAGTGTAGCGACATAATTAAGGAGGGAAGGAACCTTCAATAATAAATTAATTTACTAGTAATTCATTTCTAAGTCTGTTTGTGACAGAATTTTGGAAAAGGATCAGCAGTTGGCAGTTTGGACAAAAGTATAGTAGCATTTTTTCCGGACACGGTGTATATGAAAACGGTCTACTGTATGAACTGCTGTGATTATTTGACAAATAATGTCGCATTATTTCATTTTACAAATGGAAGAGTTTCATTACCTATCATTTTGAGCAAATAAATGTGGGACAAACACGTAAAACAACCAAATAAATAAATGAATGAACATCATACATATATCTCTTCGTCAACCTCATACTGCTACCAGTTCCTCCATTTCCGACTCACCTATTCCTTTACCCATCACTTCTTGCTCTTCTGATTCACCACTCTGTTCATCCATAACTCCGTCTCTTTCACTCCCGGCTTAACCTACCTGTTTCACAAATCCTACCCCCCGTAGTTTCATTTCTGCCTCCTGGACTGCCTTCACGGACTTTTGCCCGGACAGTTTCTTCTGAGCTACTCGGTTTTTGTTTTCAGTTTTTCCTTATTTCTTCGTTTCTGTCCCGTACTCCCGTGCGCTAGTGGGTGAGTAGTGAGTGAGTAGATTCTTAACGGCACCATCAGTACAAAGTAGGCTATTTGGTGCCAATACAAATTAAACCAATACAATAAATTAATTAAAAACAAAAGAAAGTAACAACAAATATAAGGTGAACCAAACAGTAAACACGAAGAATTGCGCTAGACTAAGCTGGCCATCTCGTCTGCTTTTAAGCGCACGTTAATATATCGTATCGTATCGTGTAGAAGCCCCCTGTGAAGCGACTTTTGGTCAGTCACCATACGAAACGTCAACAAAGTAACAGTAATATTGGCTGTCGATGTAAATTGAAGGCAAAGAAGCTGCCGTGTGTTGGCTGACAAGAAGCTAAACATGGTCGTTGACTCGCTCATCACCAGGGAGGTAGAAGAGACAACATGCCGTGAGCTGGTACCCCGCCGCCAGCGTTGCGATGCCCGCCGGCCGCTCCGCCGTACAGCGACCCCGCGTCGACGCCTCTATTGCCGTCAACGGCTCGTCGCGAGCCGAGCACCAGGCCCGAGCCCCCGGCCGAGTCCACGCGATTACAGTTCAGCAGGCAACTGCGTTCGACGGACGACCAGCTGGGACCGGCGACTGACGCGGCCGTTTCATACGTGGAGCGAGACATGGTCGACTGGTGGCTGTTACCGCGCGACGTCGGCTCCATGCCGAACGGATAGCGTGGCCGGACTGGCAACGAGTCAATGCACGGACGTGGTGGCCAGCGAACTGCATCCAGGCTGGACGCGTCGACGGGCGGTGGTAACAGCGTCGGTACGCTATCAAACCAGCGACCCACTGACGGCGGGTCAGGCACCGGGTAATAGGTGTTTGCGGCGGCCGCTGGGGGTTGAGTAGCCAGCGGCCTCAGCGGCGCCGACGATCCGCCAGCGCCGCCGTAATCAGCCGCCATGACGGACGGGAAAGCAGTCGCCAAGCCGCTGCCTAAGTCCGCCGGTCTCCGCTCGACCGACTGTCCGCCGAAGCACGAGTCCGCCGACTGGACCCCGAACGGCAGAGCGGCGGCGGCGGCAGCAGGGTCGGCCGGGAAGAGACTACACGGTCGCCGTGCGGCCCCGCACGCAGCCGCCGACGTAGACGCGTAGCCGAACCCGGTCGGCGCCGACGGGTACAGGCCGAACTGAGTGCGGTGAGTCGCTGCCGGGTGATGGTGATATCCGGACGTGTAGTACGAGTAGTCGTTGTTTGCCCTGGTCGGGTGATGGAGGTACGGCAGAGGTTCGAAGGACAGGCGACGATGGGCGCTGATGTTGTCGTCGGACGGCGGACAGTGAGCTGAGCGGCAGGGCAGCGACGTCGACTGGGCGTCAATACGCGACAACGAAGACGTCAATGACGTCGGCTCCAGCTGCTGATGACGTCCAGACAGCGTCGACGGCACGAAGAACCGATTGAAGCAAGGCGATGTCGGCGAGACGACGTCCGTCTGACGCTCGTCAGCGGCTGCAGCTCGTCTGACGTCACATGACGCCGTGACGCTCGACGGATGACGTCCGGTCACGACCACCACGGGTGGACTCGGCTCAGTCGTCGCCGGCTTCGCCTGAGTCCGTCGCCGACATCGACTGCTGTCGACGCGAGCCGGTCCGCTGGCGTCCACGTGGTGTCGCGCCATGTGCACGTCGTAGCTGCGCAGTCCGGCGAAGCCCTTGCCGCAGACGGCGCACCGGTGCGACCAGTCGGCGGCGACGTTGTGCTCGCGCTCCGCGTGCCGACGCATGCGCTCCGGACGCGGAAATGTTTTGCCGCACAAGTCGCAGCGGTGAGCGTAGACGTCCTTGCCGGCGCCGCGGCCGTGCACCGTTCGCAGGTGCTCGGCCAGCTTGCCGGCGCGCGTGAACGTGGCCGGGCAGCGCCGGCAGCTGCGTCGTCGCTCTGGGCGGTCGGTCTTCGTCACTGCCGGTCGACGGTGAGTGCGCTCGTGGTTGCGTAGACCGTAACGCTGGCGGTACGAGCGACCGCACAGCGAGCAGGCGTACAGGCGGTCGGTGCTGTGACATCGGTAATGCTCCTGCAGCTTGTCCTTGCGTTTGAACGCCTTGCCGCAGCCGGCGGCGCGGCAGACGTACGGACGCGCGGTGGCGTGGCGCGAGACCACGTGACGCTGCAAGTGCTCGCGTTTGACGAAGCGCCGGTCACACTGCGTGCACGCATAGCGACGACACGACTCGCGCCGATGAACGACCGAACGATGTCGCATCAGCGCCGACCGCTTGCTGAACGTTCGTCCGCACTGGTCGCACAGGATCGGACCCGACTGCTTCGACGTCGACGGCGGACCGTTGACCCCGACGTCGGCGGAGAGGCGTGGCCGGCGGCGATGAGCGGAGACGCGATGCGACAGGAGCGAGAGCAGGTCGGCGAAGTGTTCGTTGCACGACGAACACACGAACGCCGCCTGACTGTGCTCGAAGCTGGTCGCGTGTCGCTCGTAGTCGGCCAGCGTCGGAAACGTGGCCCGACATGACGCCTGGACGCAACGAAACACCGCATCCAGCCGATGATAGTCCACCTTGTGACGGTAGAGAGCGTCGAGCGTGCCGAACGGCTGACGGCAGTACGGACAAGTACAGCGTGAAGATATACTACTACCGCAGTCAGGCCGCGAAGGCGCGGCCGGACGGTCGAGGAGGATCTGCTGCCGCGGATCGTCCGACTGAGGACTGGGCGACTTGGATGTGCCTATGTGCTGGGTCTGGGTGGCGGCCAGAGCGTCGTCGATGTGTCGCAGTGACGGCGGGATTGCCGGAATGTCGTCAAAGAGTGTCGACGGCACGGGACCGTCGGGCAGAGGCACCCAGACTCGGTGAAACAGTTCCAGATGGCGCACCTGGTCGGCACGAGTCGGCGACGGCTGGGCGCAGACGAAGCACGCGTGTGTGGCGGTCGAGTCCAGTTCGGCGCCGGTGAACAGCAGGTCGTCGACGTCGAACGACAGCGACTGTGCGAGCGCGTCGTCGGGCAGCTGCTGGCGCGCCGCGTGCATCGCCGCGTGGTGGCGGACCGCGGCGTCGGCGCGCTTGAACTTCCTCTCGCAGACCGGACAGTTCCTGGCCGCCGGCGGCTCGCGCACCACCGGCAGCTTTCGGTGCTCGTCGCGGCGATGGCGCAGGTAGGCGCGACGTCGGTCAAACGACGCGCCGCACAGCTGACACGAGATGGTCGGCGCCGCGTCGCCGCCGGCCGCCGCGGAACGCCGACCGTGGACGACCTTCCGATGTCTGATGAGCGCCGACCTCGCCGAGAACGTCCGCCCGCACAGCGCACACTCGTTTCCGCTGCCGAGCGCCGCCATCTGCTGCTGGCGCCGCTCCGCGCGTGCGCGACGCAGCAGCCGCACCGCTTCCGGCGTACAGCTGATCGCCATGCGGTCGATCTGACGCTTGAACGACGACAGCACGTCGGTCGGTACGTCATCGTGCACCGAGGACGACACGTGCCGACGCAGCTTGTACGGGTTCGCAAACCACGCGCCGCAAAACCGACAGATGCCCGGTCTGGCGATGGCCGAGTGCCTCGCCGCGACGTGACTCCGCACTCCGTCGTAGTCGACGAATGACTCCGTGCACATGTGGCAGCGGAACGGCGTCTCGTTCGCGCCGCCGCCGCCGTCGTCCGCCGTCTTCTTGCGCGCGTCAAGCGCCAGGAACCGCGGAGCCAGCTGGTGATGCGGTTCGACCGCGGACGGGCGCGCGTTGCGTCTCTTCCTGGTCGGCGTCTTGGTGCAGTACTCGCGCTGATGACGCCGCAGTTTGTACGCGTCGGTGAACGCGCGCGCGCAGTCGACGCAGACGTGCGAGCTCAGGCCGTGCTGCCGGCGCAGATGTTGGTCGTAGTCGTCGCGGAACTTCGAGGTGAAGTCGCACTGCGGACACTGGTGAGGCGGCGGTGCTTGAGGTAGCGCCACCTCATCCACGTCACCGTGTTGCTGAGGCTGCGCTTCCTGGTCAATACTGCTGGTGCAGTCCGCGACGGCCACGTCATCGTCTCGGCCCGCATCTGAACTGACGTCATTCGTGGTGTCTGGCAGAGCAACCACGACAGAGTCAGTCGCCGCAACATCATCGCAGACAGGCAGTGCTAACAACGAACAGTGGTTATCAATCAGCCGATCAGCGTCGCTGACACTCGTCTCCAGCGACTCCCTCACAACTCGGGCCACGTCGACATCCTCGCGGTCGTCTGATGTCTGCCAGTCGGCCGTCTCAACGTCACTGGTATGATGGGTCGGTGACGTCTGAGCTGCCGAGTCCTGGAGTCTCCGGCACAACTTGTGTCGCTTGTGGGCCAAATAGTCGGCCAGACGACGGAACATCGCCCGGCATCGACCACACTGATGTAGATCATCTTCATCTTCTGATTCTGTCAAGACAGACACATCACATCACATCAGCAAGCACCATGTTGCCAAAACTCTACCAGTATCGAATGACTGCCATAATATGGCTCCAACTTTCAAACTGGTCACACGAACTAGCACTGTGACGAGCAGAAGACACAGCTATCATATTCTACATATACAAGCCGTCACGCCGCTCTGCGGCAAGATTGCCTGTACCAGCCCGCCCGTCCGTCCTCGTAAGACACGCCTCTGGCGTGACATCGCGATTTTGGCTTGCCCGCCACGGCCAGAGCCCCCTATTCCGGCCCGCATCCGGTCTGCGCTCGCCGCCTGCCGCGCCCGACCGTCCGTCCGTCCACGTAAGCCACGCGCGTGGCGTGACGTCTTCACAATCCGATTAATTTATTACATATAGATTATCAGTAATACGTCAATAGACAAAAGTATATTCCGATAATCAATTGCATATACATCACTGTGTTCATAAAAAGTAAGACCCCTGAACATTTTGCAATAAAAATTGCAAACCTGCACTAAATTAAGCAATGTTTCATTTGCAAAGTGACATACATAAATCACTTACGCTGAATTTCTTGTGAATCCCTCATCCCATTTAGAGGTTTTCCCATTTTTACAAACTACATAAAAATCTCACTTGATGACATTGTCGCATAATGTTGCTGTGTGTTTAAAAACCAATAAAATGTTGTCAAGAAAGATCTTTTAATTCAAATACCCAAGACGATATGACGCTAAATATAATAGTTAAATTTCTGAAGAAAACTGGTCACGAAACTAAAAAAAACGTGAAACGCCTGCTGCACTAGTTTGATGCAAATCGGTCTGCAGACTGCAAACCCTGTAATGGTTTCACTATGTGCATTTGAGAACATTATACTTGTTGAACAGCTTGCGTTGAGTCGGAATACACAAAACTGTGAAAATTGCATACGTGTGGAAAGAGACATCAGGACATCTGATTTACTCATCCATGGACTGTTCACTACAAACTAACTTTTAGGTACCGCTATTACTGGCCCGCCTAATGGGCCAGCATTGTTTTGCTGGCTGGTGTCTGTTGTCTGTCGTCGTCTGTAACGCTGCCGGCGGGCGGGCAGGCCAGCCGCCGGGTGGCCGATACTGCACGGCGGGCCAGTACGGTTACGTCCCGTTAGGGCGACACCTTGTTTATAAGAGCTCAGCAAGTGCTGGATTCAGCCGAGCGCGACCAGAAAACAAACAAATGGAACTGTGTTTAATATATCTACAATGTACGTTGCTCCACAAAACTAAAAAACGTGAATTTACAGGCGTAGATTGCAATTTTCACTTGGTTTTAAGCGGAATGAACTAACGAAGGGAGGTGTCTCATTCTGTGGGCCGAAGCAGCCCCCATTAAATAAAAAATAGTTGTTCTCTGTGGTAATCCTCACACTGAAAACCAACTTGCTGTATTAGGCATTTAGTCACAGTACACCAACATTAAAGACGCACACACAACCTATAGCATAACTTTGACTGTCATAACCACTGTCAGAAAAATTAGACATCTCAGTAACGTCGAAGCAAATTTGTACGAACTTAACTTAAGTGATGTTGTTTGAAACAGATGTTATCTTGTACCTGTAAAATTTTATTACTGCACTCCAGGTAGGAGCAAGAAGTAGTGTAATCAGAATGTTTGTCTGTCTGTTCAGTATCACTCACATATCTCAAAAACCACGTCCAAACTTCACGAAATTTTCCGCATATGTTATGTAACAGTGGCTCGATCCTCCTCTGATGACAATGCAACATGTTATGTACTTCCGGTTTTGTGAATGACGTCATGTTTTCATATAATGGAGTCAATGGGTCTGAATTAAAGACATTATGTTTCGTCCAGTTCGCCAGGTGGCGGCACTGGTGACGAAGTTGCTGCCTATGATTGCAGGCTTCTTTAATTCGGATCAGGTCAGTGGTTTTAACTGCAAAATGCTTAGGGTTTCACTTTTTCTGGACACACATATCACCCCGAAGTTTCACACAGCACTGCTCGAAAAAGCCACATTTAACATTTAAATAATATACACTTTGTAAATTCAAAATTATAACAGCAAAATGCAACTTGCATAAACAAAGCAGTTGGAGACGGCAGACTGCGCCCCCGGTGCCGGCACCTGGCGAATTGGATAAAACATACGCATCGCCTTTGATTCTGGCCAATTCGCGCCAATCATGTGAAAACATGACGTCGAACGGAAAACCGGGATTACATAAGTAACATAAAGTATGTATTGCATTGCCGTCCAAGCAGAAATGAGCCAGAGCCATGGCCAAAGGTATCATTTACAAAAAATTGGTGAAATATCGACATGTGGTTTTTGAGTATGTGAGCAGACAGACAAACAAACAGACAGACATGCAGACACTGATCGCAATACTTCGCACCGCTACTTGGGCCAAAGTAATCAATCAGTAGACACAGACAATTCAATAATGTTACTTTAGTCACATTAACTTGAAAGACAAGGCAATCATAGATATCACACTTCACCCGCGGTATACAACTGCACAGCCCATTTCGCGGCCGATACTAATCACAATACTTGCGCACCCTTTATGGGGGTTTGCAAGGCAATAAAAGCATCCTTTGTTATACCATGCTTCAGGTAACCGCAGGGGCCATTGCAAACCTTTCAACACGAATTTCTCAACTTTGGTATATTTGCAGATCACAATGATTCTCAGTGGCTCAATTCTCCCTTAACTCTATATGCTTCCTTAGCCTAAGTCCCATTAACACTAAATTAATTTCACTTTCCTACATTCATGTATCAAAGTCAGTGGTATATTTGTTTCTCAGCCGACATTCACCGTTACCATAGTAACAATAGCTACGGTGACGTGCGTTTCGGTAATTCTTCCCATTAATCGTCAAATTTCTCTGTTCCTCTTTTACTTCAGTTTGTGAGTAATTTCGAAATAGTTAGTCCAAATTATACCCTTTAAAAACACGAAATTGAAATTCTGTCCAACTTTATGTAAATAAGTAAATTTAAGCAAAATTGCTCCTTCATAACGGCCCATTAGAGAAATAAATGATGTCATCCACAAAACCGGAAGTACACAACGTGACGCAATGACGCTGGAGGAGGACCAAGCCACAGGCATAAGCAACATGCATAAAACATTTGGTAAAGATCGCGCGTGTGGTTCCACAGACATCCTCACAGACGGACAGACACACACAAACACAGAGACATACTCAACACAATATTTCGCAACCGCTCCCGCGGGTAAAATAAATATTGATCCTCATGATGACAAACAGGGCTTAACCTCAATTTACATATCTGGGCCACCCAGTAATACTGCAAAAACACGCAACAGATATATGCTATATAGCATTATGTTCTGTTAATGTGCACTTCAAAGCCACATCAAGTTTACCAAATAAGATAAAAATTTAAAGGACAAAGTAACAAGAATGCACAGTAGCAATGTTCTTATATTATACACAAAATAGTAAACAGTTAATATAAATGACAGCATGCTATACGAGACAAAGAGGCTCAGCTATCACAGAAAATCATGCGACGTTCCTAAGTCAGTTGAAATCTTGTCAACTGCTGCATGACTGTACAAAAATTCACATCGGAAAAGATTTGCAACAGGTGAATGACTTTGCTTGTCACTCAAGGTCACCAGAAATAGTGCAATTCAATAGGCCACGTATCATTTCCTATTAGTAGTCTGTAATAACAATGTCTCTGTCTCTCAATTACAGTGTAGACCTATGTGACTGCCTGCGACCTTTAAGGTCACTCAAGGTCACTGGTAATTTTTATCTTTATTATTATAGACGTTGACGTTTAGGGTTGCATTATCATGCACAAAACGTTGCAGGGCCACCAAACAAACACTAAACAGTCACGTGTTAACAGCGACGAGACTCAGATATTAGCATCCTCATTAAAGCATGTCCTGAAAAGTACTGTCATCAGTTGCCATCGAAAGGTCGCCAGTGACTGTTCATCTCTGACCAAAGATGGCAGTGAGTTGCAGGTACGAGCAGCTGCAGCTGGAAAAGCACAGTCACCTGCTTAGGCCACACTGATTTCCTACTAGTAATCTACTGTAACTATGTACATCTATGTTGTACCATTTCAGAATCATTTATTTACCAAAATTTAAAGAGGTTATGTAACCCAAAACACACCCCATTCTGAGTTAATCCATCATGCATATGCTGGTACTCACCACAGTCAATCTGCACACCAAATTTGAAGGGCCTAGCTTCCCCTTTCCTTACGTGAAATGGGGGTTCCTATTTAAAAATGGGTCATGTGATCCTGACCAACGACCATGACCTTACAGGGTGGTTTGTCATCCTGAGGTTAATACTTGGTATCGCCTACCAATGTACAAAATTTAAAGACTCTATCTTCACCTGTTCCAAAAAATGAAGGAAGACCCAAAATGTAAAAATAGGGCTGACATGGGGTGGTTAGGGTCACTCAGTATCATAGGCAATGTCACCAATAGACAGGCCACATACTCATCTTTACAAAAACTATGTTCTTTCTTGGAGGCCTACCGTTTTCAATAAATAGTGAGTTACTTGTCAAAGGTTTTCTTGCCTTTTTCCCCATCCCACGAGTATTTGATGCTCCCATTGGGGATCACCCCATGGAATTTCATTGGCATCATTGGACTAGTCTCTAGGCTACCATGCCATCTTCAGTAAACAAAACATCAGCTTATGATTTGCAGACAGACAAATGGACAGACAAACAGCAGGCCATAGCATATAGCATCATGTGACAAAAATGGCACATATCATGCAATTCCCAGAATCTACCAGAAGTACACAAATATTAACTAAGCCAGTCCTTCGCAATTTTTTTTCAGTTTCTTTATCAAGGTAACCCTTTGCAAAATCCATTCGATAGGCAGCACACTGCAGCTAGAACAAGTATTTGTTAATAACAGTTCTTTATTAAATTGCTGTCATTTAATAAGTTCACCTTAAAGACTAAGACATTTATTTTTCTAGTTTGTGCAGTTAATTACTAGCATCTTTTGTATCTGTAACTATAAACTGTGGATTAATAACTGTTTTTTTTCTGAATGAGCAATACAAATGTCACATAAAATGTATGTTTCCCAACATCAGTCGTATCACCCTTGCACAACGCTCAAGGCAACCATAAACGCAGCAACAGCCAGGGTGGGAAGCAGCGACAGCGAGTAAAGCAATCACCACATAACACTTGAAATCAACTAAAGAATATTTACAAATATCCACAACACTGCCATTAGAGAGATCACATACGACTTCCTGTTAGTATTCCTTATTAATCCACACATGCCAACAGGCAAAGCGTGTATATATCATTTACTGTTTGTTTTTTTGTTTGCTTGCTTGTATAGTTACGAATTTCTCCAGCGCAGAAAAAGCAAGTGGCGTCAAATTTTGTACAGTAATTCAGGGGCGTCCTGTGCAGAGAATCTCCCATTCTGGGTAATTTTGCTCCCCCAGAAGCCCAAGAATAGGACGAATCGGCCATCCACCCAGAAGTAAAGTTCAGGGTGAGAAAAGCTTCTGTAATCATGTGTCTATCAAGTTCACACGGCATGTGGATATAGGATCGGCATGTGTGGATATATGGCCGTCCCGAAGACGTACGTACTTGTTAACTATGTCCATTAGCTTGTATTATTTCCGAGATATCAGAAAAAAATTACAAATTTTTAAACCCCATGTATTTGGCATCTCTGACATAAGATCAAGCAAACAACGCCGTACGATAGTCCAGCGATTCTAGTTTTCTGATGCCAAAAATTGCGGCGAAATTCCGACGGGGTAACCCCATACCGAAGTGCCAAACAAAGGTGGGGTAGGTTCAAATTGGTGATTTTCGACCAACATCTCGCTATATCTCAGAAACGGTGCAAGATAGGGCATAGTTACTATGGTACACTAATAGGAACTCCTCTGCACTTATCGAATGGCACTATCCGCTATTTCCAGTGACCCCTAACTCTCCCAAACTACCCTATTCTCGCTATTTTGTATCACCTTTCGTATCTTCATAGTAGGTAGAGATACAGACTTCAAATATGGTCTACAGGTAGTTTCATCATAGCAAGTGCTAGCCCATGGATGGCAAACTATCACTGAAAGGGGCGTGGTCAGGTCACGTGAACCATTTAAATTTTGGTGGGCACCAACCATAGATCTTTTACATGTAGGCTATGTCAAGTCCCAGCATAAGGATGACAAATCACCCTTAAAAGGGGCATGGTCCGGGTCACATGACCCACTTTAAATTTTGACGCCCCCAATGATATATCTGGAATGGCTGAAGCTCGAATTGTTGAATTTTGCATGCAGGTAGACTGTATCAAATCCTAGCCTATGGTGACAAACCACCCCTAAAAGGGGCATGATCAGAGTCACGTGACCCGTTTTATTTAAATTTTGCCCCAGTCATATCTATGTAATTGGTAAAGCTGGGCACTTCAAATTTTGTGTACTGGTTGATACAGAGGAAAACGAGTGCATGCGTGATATATTACTCCCAAAAAAGATTTTGGGAAATAACTGATAATTTCTCGGAAATGGTGCAAGATAAAGACATAGTTGCAGTGAAAGGTTAATAGGAAATCGTATGTGACCTATCAAATGGCACCACTGCCAAAGCCCTTGAATGACCCTGAAGGCCCCTATTTTGCTGTTTGAAACCTCCCATAGCTCGTGAAACATAGCATAGCACGTTGCGCAGTCCCTCTGTGGTAGCTGAGCTTCTTGTGAGACAATGTAAATATCTTATTACAATACAGAATTCTAGATCATAATAATCAAAATTATTCAACATCTAGAATCTGCAAGATATCACGTTCATGGCTGCCATGGACCCCAAACACCATTATGACGTTTTGGATTGCAACGTAGATCATTCCTTGGATATCTGGCATGAACAGCAGTTGACTCGTATTCAACCAGTTTGTTCAGCATATCAACAGCAACATCTTGATAATGTTCAAACAGGTCTGTTTTCTCATTCGGATCATTGCTTATGTCAAATAACCAGATGTTCTTAGACTTTGGATCCGGATCAGGTATGGAATGATTACCAGTATCTTCTGGTGGTGCAATCCAACTGCCTTCCAATGGATTACCTGTAATCAACTTCCAATTACCAACTCGTATTGCAGCTCGCAGACGATTATCAAACTTGCTGATATTCAACCTGGAGCCGTGTTTTGGCATTAGAGGATCAATATTATGAAGAATTTCTTTGCGTGGACTTGGCTGTCCATTAGTGATTGATTTCCACACATCAAATCCATCAACATCTGATGCAGTTGTATTACAACCAGCCAGTGCAAGTATTGTTGGAAACCAGTCGCTGACATGTATTAAGCCATTGTTGACAGTTCCACGACGCTTGATCATTGGGCTATGTACAAACCCAACACCTTTCATACCACCCTCCCACAATGACCTCTTCCACCCTCGCAGTGGCCAGTTATTGCCTCCAGCGGCCACTTCTCCTCCATTGTCTGTTGAAAAAATCAGAATTGTGTTGTTCCACAAACCATATTTTGCTAAAGCAATTGTGACATTTAATACACCTTCATCCATGCAAGTCGTCATGCCAGCATATATTCTACGATTTTTGTTCTTGATGGATGCATATTGCTTAGTATAAGCTTCTGGAACTTCCAATGGGCCATGCACTGCCTGATAAGCTAAGTACAGAAAAAATGGTTTTGTATCTTGCCTTCTGGCATGACTTTTTATTATGTCAACGGCTTTCTCTGTAAAAAGATGTGTAGAATAATGCCCAGAATAATTCACAGCAACAGCTTCATCCGACCGTAAGTCAAGGCCACACAATTCATGTTTCATATACATTTCATCGTGAACATTTGCAAAACTGTCTTGGTTAAACTCCCACATTTTCGAATAGTCGTCACCAAATGATTCTATCCAACTCTGAACAGGCTCACACAGTCTGTGAGTATAATAACCTTCTCTGCCATTCAGGTACCCAAAGAATGAATCAAATCCACGGTGCGTTGGTACTAAATGTTTGGCATAATATCCAATATGCCATTTGCCAACCATATGCGTTGCATATCCAGTGTCATGCAGCATATTAGCAAGAGTTGGTATCTCTTCTGGCAGGCTATTTGGCTGACACGGGTGTATGTAGCTGTGCTGGAGTCCAGTGTGTATTTGATAAAGACCAGACAATAACTGACTCCTCGTTGGCGTGCAGATCGGTTGTACGTAGTAGTTCTCCAGCCTCACACCACTGTACGCCAAACGATCAAGAGTCGGTGTTTTGATTAACGATGAGCCGTGGAAGCCGACGTCGCGATATCCGAAGTCATCGGCAAGAATAAACACGATGTTTGGAGGTGTCTCTGTTGCAAGTATTTCAGTGTTCCACCAGACACTCATCGATAACACACCGACGTAGAACTGCGTAATTACGGCATTCATCGTTACATAATGCTGTTTAGAAATTGTGAATTTTCAACTAAACAATGGTATCATACCATCCAAAGCTGAAAACATCATTTCTTAACTTCATGTAAACAAATCTAGAAAACATAAAATAAACAAAAGGCTGCGGTTCGACTAATTACCACATTGGACCCCATATGCCGAAAACAACACCACATCCACATTGAACAACGGGACACGGACGCCACGCCGGACCCACCACCACATCGCACCCCATTTGCCTATTTTGTAGCCGCATGTAGCCAATGTTTGTCCAAAAGAGTTGGCTGTAGACTACTCAGAATTTTTGTAGAAACTGATTTTTCGCTGCTTTAGTATTCGTAAATTGTAAATAGTTATGGTTTTGTCAACCACTTTTACGCAATTCGCCCCGGAAACTACCAAATTCCGTAAAATAACGCTAAATAAGGACCACTTCGCCGTTCAAGGTCATTCAAGGTCATGTAC
>Ga0209363_1000644_pt1 | contig 14377 bp, 7 predicted proteins | sample WorMetexBAHAMAS3_FD_187385 | JGI IMG/M metagenome (GOLD analysis project Ga0209363, IMG submission 187385) | Marine gutless worms symbiont microbial communities from Max Planck institute for Marine Microbiology, Germany - Inanidrilus exumae... | ecosystem: Host-associated > Annelida > Digestive... | reverse complement strand
CATGCAGTTCCGATTTCGTTCATTGCTGAAACGTGAAATTGTCTCCTTTGCTGATTCTCAATACTATAGGCCCATGATTATGTTTATTAACATATGCGTATTGCAGATGAATACTGAGGGGGGGGGTCTGCAGTGCAGTTACTAAATTTTCCGACGAAATATTTATACAGTAGGCCTAAAATTAAAGTGAGGTGGACTGGGGTGGACATCTCACTAAACAACAAAGGCAGCGAATTAACGCCTTCTTGAAAAGGGCCCGAAAGTATGGGTTAACTGAGGAACTGTACAGTATTGAAGAGATGCTAGAGAAGGCTGATGCCAGACTTTTTGGGCGAATGCTAAACCCGACGCATTGTCTTCACTCCATTTTACCTAATAAGAGTAATAAATCGCATCGGCTTCTCCTTAGAAAAAGAGGACATGCATTTAGCCTTCCACAGTGTACTTATAATCTGTATAAAAATACTTTCCTCCCCCGGTGTCTTTTTAAGTTTGTATAATCGTGTGATATCTGCTAAATGTTGACTTACTCTGACTGTATTGTATATATTTTTCCTTTTCTTTTTTGTTTCTTTTCTTGCTACCGTTTTTTGACGGTGAAATAAAGTTATATATAATCTTCAAGTTTGTGTAGTTAATCCGTGTTTTTAGAGTGTGTGTTTTATATATGTGTTGTCTTTTCTTGTGCCATTTCTTATTCAGTGGTCACGTTTGATGAGTCATAATAAAGATTTACTTACTTACTTAAATTCACAGTGAGTGTCAGTCACAAAGTAAGTTTAATGTCTAACTAAACTGGGTACAGCATACCTGAATATCACACTGACAACGCAGTCTAAGCGGATTCTTATACTGCAGATACAGTATGTGAGACCGAATATGAATATGTACATGAGCATCTGATCAGAAAAACTGTGTATTCCTTACATGTTTGTTGATCAGTATTTCAATGTCATTATTTATTTATAACTTTGTTGGCAGTTTCGCGCTGAAACACTGCCAGTGAACTTAGTGAAGAGAGTCTCTCCCGATCCATTGTGCTCCTTGTGTAATTTTTCAGCCTTCATAGCTAGTAGCTGAAGAAACGCTCTGCGGAACATGATGTTACTGGTATGACAGCAAGAGTTTCAATAACACTGTAGAACAACTGAAGAACATATCACTGGCCATTGTCCGTCATCCAAACATAAAATTCAACTGCACAATTTCGGCGACCTTCAATGACCGACGCCTAAGAATTTCCGACAGCCTAAAAATTTCCGACTTCTCCAACAGCTAGGCCTACTACCCCGTGGCAGATTCAATTTTAACAGCACATAAATTAAAGGTTGAAGCATTTGTTCCATCAGAGGAAATGACAATTCAAAACTGGTAGGAGCAAGTAGAATCAACGAGTGGTGGAATTTATTTCTGGAAGAATTACTTACCAATGTTGAGAGAAAGGAAGCAGATGAATCTGAAACAGAAGCAAATCAGGGGTAGATAGGTACTTATTCTTCCAAAGTTGGAACTACTGTTATATTCCACTAAAATCTGCCCAGATGGTAATGGAAGATCAAAAGAAAAGTAGCTGCACTCGTGAGAGGTCATGATGGGCAAGATAGATATGCTGAATGGAACTGATGCCATCAGAAAAACCAGAATTTTAGTGCCAACAAAGACGGGTTAAATGATAAAACGTTTTCTAATAATTCTAATCACTTTATTGAACTCAAATGACCATGACGCATGGAAAATGGAACATGCTGCACGACAGAAAAACAGTGCATACGAAAGTGCAAATCTCTTTCCAGCATTACTTTCAGTGTGTATTCACGGTGAATATATTTTTCGATCTTTATAATCCATGTGTACGGAGAATATCGGATATCCCATATAAATTTCACCATAATTCATCGTATGTGCACACAAAGAATATCCAAAATTTGTCACGGCGGATCGGAGAATATCCTAAATTTCACTGTGCACCGTGTGCATGCACGGTGAACAAGGGCAGATTTATGTTATTTTCCACGTTAGCGCACAGTGAATATAATTTTCCCATTCTTAATACAATGATTCTCTTGACCTTAGAAATATTTTCATTATAATGTCACAGGAGGGTCAGTTTTACTACAATCTCTGCAGTGCTGTGAGCTACAGCTAATTCCCATTTCATTATCGTATTCTAAATTCTATCTTATCTATATCCTTCCTATCATGTCTTATGGCAAATGATGATAAACACAAAATACTACAACCATAAAATATACTATTAAAGTAGTAACATCACTTCTCACCCAAAGCTTTAATCCCCAACTTCTTGATGTCATAACTTTTTTTATCAAAAAACTCATAAACTAGGGTATAAATGATCTTTCCTGTAAGCACAGCTAAAAACTTGGTCACATTCAAAATAACACCATTCAAAACACTAATGAACTCTCAGTTTGGTGAGTACCACAAAGTAGGGAATACACAGTGTTGACTCCATAGGCGTATTGCTGGGAATTTTGACACGCCTAAAAGTCCGACAGCCCCAAAATTTCCGACTGACAAAAGCTTGGGGGTGCTACAGGCTACAGCACCACAAGCAATACGCCTATGTTTATTAATGCGACAACCAGACAGCAAATTTCAGTGTATTCAAAACATACATTTGCTTGCTTGTACCCCCACATTTGGAAAAGTGGGGGTACAAAATTTTTTTCGCTCGCTCCGCTCGCAAACCATGTTTTGTACCCCTCACTTTTAGAATCGCGGCGCCGCCCTTGGCTAGGAGGTGTGAAGTACTGTCATCAGCATGTCTACATCTGTCTGTCTGTATGCCTACTCTGCTCATATATCTAAAAACCACACATCCAATTTTCTGTACATGTTAGCTGTGGCCGCGGCTTGGTCCTCTTCTGACGGCTATGCGATATGTTATGTATTTCCGGGTTTGTGGATGACATCCATGTTTTCACATAATAGAGCGAATGTACAAAATCAGAGACGATGCATACATTTCGTCCAGTACGCCAGGTGGCAGGACCGGGGACGAAGTCTTTCTTCTCCGACTGCATCTTGTTTCAATAACAATTATCAGCACTAACAGATATGTCGCTATCAAAAACCAGTCTCTGCTGCCGCTGACAGACCCGCGCGACGCAGTGCCTCAGGCCCACCGTGTTGTACACAGATGTCGACAGTCAGTGTAATAATCTGGTGACCGAGACGGTCACCAGTTTACCGCAATGAGTTTTTGACCATCCAACTAAGTTGACAGCACCTGACATCATCAGCCATTCAAGAGATATGGTTGGTGACCACCAAAATTTAAATGGTTCACGTGACTTAACCACGCCCCTTTCAGGGATGGTTCGCCATTCGTGGGCTAGCACTTGCTACCGTCAATCTACCTACTAAACTTAAAGTCTCTATCTCCACTCACTAAGAAGATATGAAAAGCAATAAAAATGCAGAAATGAGGTGGTTTGGGGTAGTTAGGGTCTCTCAAGGTCACTGGAAATAGCACAATATAGTACTTAGGCCTACGAGTACTTATCAGCGACCCATAGTAACTATGTCCCTATCTTGCACTGTTTCTGAGATATAGCAAGATATTGGTCGAAAGTCGCCATTTGAATCTACCCTATCTCTATTTGGCAACCCTGCTGAGGTTGACCCCGTTGGAATTTCGCCTAGATTTTTGGCATCAGAAAACCACAGTCCCTGGGCTATCGTATGGCGTTGCTCGTGTGATTCTACATTTAGCCGTTTTCATAAAACACTGGCGTGTGACGGACTAATGGACAGACAGACGGACGTACACACGACAGCATATACTGCGCTAGCATAGCGTCGTGTGGTAAGCAAGGTGTCGCTCAGCGGCGGACAACCGCCCATGCGCGTTACAGATGACGACAGACGACGCCGACAGCGTGCAAAAGAATACTGGCCCATTAGGCGGGCCAGTAAAAATAAAAATATATGAAATTATGATTACTTTGGGAGAGGCCCGAAAACTGTGGCGACGGACTAGGACCCCAAAGGCCTTAGTCTGGCCCATGCTGCTAACATGCAGCATGGGCCAGACTTATAGACTTTATAGTGTGTTAGACAAAGCCGGCTCTCAGTCGGTTTTCAAACGCACTTAAAATCCTCGCATTTTCATTTCATTTTTCATGCCAGACAAATGCACGCAATGTCAGTTACAGTTCAACTCGTGCTGGAGCACTCATGCGTGGTCCTTTCTGCTTCCGCTTCTGCTCTCTCTTCTCCTTCTTCTGCAATTTTTGTTTCTGTTCATTCAGAATGCGCTCCAACTCTTGATCAACCACTTGCTCCTGTCCACAACAGCACAGAAAACATCTTGACACTTTGACGACATATGGGGCAAGACTACAATAAATATAACAACAAGTATGTATACATGGGAACTACCTAAATTTTAAAATTTTACTGAATTCCATGGGAAACAGCCGACTTTGAAAGCCATCCGTTTCACGGTCCATATAACGATGCTAATCATAACTTACCTACTAACTGTATAGGGCAGCAAGCCAACAACGACGTTCATTTTATCCTAGTGTCTACTATGTGCCACTGTTCAAAGCGCAACATGCCATATGTACATATAAATATTCAGTAACTGCAGTATTTGTAATTACAACGACAGCTGATTATAGCATTTCTAACATACACTTCCATTAATAATATTCAACGAAATTCAGTCCTCCTGACTGTAGAAATTGACTAAAGTCAAGCAATATGTCGTTTACATAATATAAATGATTTACCAAGAGTCACACGGATACAACAATCAAAACAGGCATAGAAAGAAACAATTTTTCAGTGGCTTATCTGTAAAGGAAACTATCAGCAATACTGCACTAGTGATGTGCCATCAATCAAATTTTAATGATAAACATTAATTTTTTTTCTCACTGCAAAAATCATTAGCCATTAATCAGGTGACCTAATATTAATTTATACAGCCCTAATTTTAAAAACAGAGGACAATAAACTCACTACTTGTGTTTCTTTTTTATATGGATTTATGAAATCATGATCCCTCTCAATCACACCAAGCTCCTGTGCCATCTGCAGCATCCAGTTGCAAAACGCAAATACATACATACAGACAGATGCACTAGCAATCAGCTAACAAATGCACATCATAGCTCCAGCCGCCACTGTACAACAGCAGACGACAAGTTAATCAATAGTTTGCTGTTGCCTGTCTGCGACTGGAAATAATTGTGTATGTGCAATGACAACCAAAATCACAGATGCTAGCAAGGAGCAATGCAGCATGCATCAGTCTATCTATCGCCCAAATTTTGGGCTTTGCTAGTCAAACAAGGTGTCGCCCTAACGGGACGTAACCGTACTGGCCCGCCGTGTAGCGTCGGCCGCCCGACTGCCCAGCTGGCCCGCACACCAGTAGCGTTACAAGCGACGACGCCAACGACGACAGCGTGCAAAACAATACTGGCCCATAACGCTGGCCAGTAATAACAGACGTCAGAAAGTAATACCTCTTGTGTCTCAAAAAAATCCTTACATTATGGCTTACTGATGTGCCATCAACTGAATTTTAACAATAAACATATATAGCCACCCAGATATATTATGATTAACTGCTGGCACACAGAGCTTTAAAATGTGTACTTTTGTAATAAATATGCATATACTAACAGAAGTTGCTTCTCCCAACAAACCAGTCAACTTTTCAAATACAAAATGATCACTGTAGTTACATCAGAGGAATAGTTAGTTAGCTGCTGTTTAACATCCCTTTTCAGCACAAGTATGGCTATATCAGAGACGAAAGGTCTGGGGTAGAGAGTTACTCCTACCCAGTATAGAAAGACCAGCAATATATTAACTTCAACCCTGGCCACTTTTTTGTTCAGTACCACCCAAAAAGGGAAAGGGATCGAGAGGTTCGTTTAAATTATTGCGATAGCGCCTACAACAGGAGGACACAACTATCACACCGCAAGACAAAACTAAATCAAATACGACAAAAACAAGCATGCATCCTTAACTTAAAAATACATATGAGACGAGACGAAATCCACTCAAAAAAAACTAAAGCCAGGTTTAGTCGCCTCCTACAACATCCGGCTTGGATACGGAGTAGGACTATTCTGGTAGGAATAGGATTTGACAATGTGGACAAAGTGATATGTTATATATACATACACATATGTAAACACACACACACACACACACCCATCAAAATATCAACATGCAAGTAGGATAACCAACCATGCTGATTAATTGTTGATCCTTGCCAACAAATATGTGTGTGTCATTTGTGAAATCAATGGCCCACTGTATCAGCAGTTTCCAATCATCGTTGTTATAGAGTAACTCATGCGCAATGTCAGGAAGTCGTAAAACAATATCGCCCAAAAATGCAGTGTTCTCCAGAACAGTAGACAATGCTGAAGACAAAATATGTATTAAAACAGAATTTTAGTTTTGAAAACTGCCAAAATAATGAAACAAAATTAGATTTTTGCAACAAACACAGACTGTCAAAACAGCACTCAACTGAACAGGATGTCTCAAACAACACTGCATCACATTAATTAAAACACACATTTACCGGGGGCATTCAATAAGTTCCCTGATTGTTGTATGACATGAAATTGTTGCCTACATAAAGAGTTCAGCTGAGTAGTAACATGTCAGCTGGGATGAGGATTGTTGGTATTGGCAATTAATACAAAAATTCCCACTAGCCGACCTTATCCAGTGTCAATCAACACAACTTTACTTATGAAAAATTACTTGTAACAGTGGCACCATTCGTAACTAGCAACACCAGCTAGCAATGTCATTAACTGGTCCTCAGACGTGCATTCACTTATATGCACTCTCACTAAAAGCTCCCCTTAGAACCAAACTTTGCCTATGGAACCAGAACATCTGCCATACAGAACTATGGCCAGCCACAAACATTTGCCCACATAAGCAGGATAATGCAGCCAAACACCTTCCTATAGATTAAAAACATATCCCTCATTGGACCAGGAAGTTCCCCCGACAGTCTGTAGAACCCAGACATCTTCCTGATATATGGCCAGCTCCAAACATCTGCTAACGAAACCAGGATGGGCCCAAACTTTTGCCCATGAGACCGAACATCTCACTACAGAAGAAAGAAGAAACGGAGCCCAAAACATCTCTACACCAAAACAGGACAGGTCCCCAAACAGCTCCCTACAGAATTAGGCAACTTCAGACCTGCAGCTATGAGCCATCGGTTTTGTCCAACCACACCAAAATTTGTAGCAATACAGAGAAGTAATGACTGATTAAAGCACTGATTTCTATTTTCTATACCCCTTCACATTACAAGATGAAAGCACCCATATTACTACAGCAGAATATTAGTTAAATTTGGGGTTCTTGCCGCTCGTTTATTTTAGGGGCATTCGTCGTTCATTCGTTTGTTACTGCGGCAGGGGTCCAGCCTACTCTGGACCCCAGTGCTAATACCTTTATATTGGTCCAATGCGCCAGCCCAGGGAGAGGAAGGGAATTGGTAGGTGTGCGGTGTATGCGCACGTTGTGTAGGGTGGAGGAAGGAACAGTAGACGTGAGCAGCTTGTCAGGTATTTCTAAGCGCACCCCATCTAGGTGTGGCCTACTGTCTGGCTAAGCCCGGAATGGCACTTAGTCAGTGACAGCCCTGACCGGCACTTCTTCAGCGCATGGCCACCTAACTGACAGTCTGACACTTCTTCAGCGCCTAGCCAGGGGACTTAGCCACATCTGTCTGCTTCGGATCTCACGTCAGTGCGGCTGACACCTTGAACAAAGGATTAGCATCAGTCGCAGTTTATAGAGGACATTGTCGAACCCTCTTACCTGCCCGGGATTAACTCCCTGTTCATCATGTGCATAGGAATTATTAGAAATAATTCTTTGGCAGGCGGACGCACCCCGGTTGAGGCGCGAACCTTGGCCACTGAGCGCATCACGCTGTACTGCACATGGCGGACAAGTGTGCTGACCACTTGGCCACATGGGTAGGTCTTTATTGTAGGGGCATTTTTAGGGAATTAGCATCATAATAGGCCAAAGCCACATCATGCAGGAAAGGTTCACTAACGTCGACTGACCAATGCAGGAGAAAGTGCTCTGAATAAAAGATAAGGAAATTAACACATGCATGAAATTTAATGGGCTAATGGTCTTGCTGAAGCTAGAGCAGGCAACCATAACAAGATTATGTTGAAAAGTAACAAAACTGTCAGAACCCCATGCCTACTCTGAATATGAGTGCAGGACGTAATCGGCAACCCCTGTACATATGACATTTATACTCAAATGTAATTTTCTGAGAAATTGTGACATTAATTCAAAAAATCAGGAGTGTAAACATGTGTGGGTGGATAAAATTCTCCAACTTGCATTCTTTCAAGTGATTTTCAACTGGGAAGGGATCTCCAGGTGTGAATGAATATTCCATGAGATGTACTTTCGCGTGCACCATCACCTACAGCATCAACAGTAGTCAATCAACTATAAACAAAACGTCAGGTAAGTTTAAATTAAGCTTGCTTTATTCTAGTCATTGCGTATATGTAACATGGATCTGACACAGTGACCAGTTACAGAAATATAAGCAACAATACACTGTCATAATAAACAACTAAGCCAAGCTCTCCTTTCTCACTCATGTGCAATATAGCATCTAAATATACTATACAATAAAAAATATTTAACAAGCACTAAAAAGCTGACTGACACTCAGCTTAATCTACCATATAAACCATAAAAGCAAAAAATAATGAAAAAGAACTTTAAAAATAAAAAAATATTCGCACAAAAAATCCGTTCCAAGTCATAGTTGGTAGTAATTGAATATAATAATAAATATTACTGCTACTTACTGACTGGCTGATTCACTAAGTTAAGGTTTTACATCCCACCCAACATACAAATAGGTCATTTCAGATACGTTCTTCCCAGGCAATCTGTTGGCTTAGTACAACAAGAAATCATCAGGAGATGAGATAGCGAACGTGAACTTTTTACGACGATATCGCACACATAATTCAAAATACCAAAAAAGAGAACTTACCTCGTTTAACAAATTAAACGATAGCTAAACAAGTACTGCGCATTAAGTCTTGAATTTATGAATCTGCTACAAAATTTCCACCTTGCAGTTATAGAATATTTATAGGCCTACCGTGGTCGTCGCGCGGTCTTTCTGCAGACGTTTACTACTAGACATAGTAATCGTAAATTGTCCATAGTTATGGCTTTGTCAACCACTTTTACGCAATGTGCCCCAGAAACTACCAAATTCGGTAAAATAACGCAACCATAGTTCAAGGTCATTCAAGGTCACCGATTTTCGCACCAATCGAAAGCTCATATACGACTTTCTATTAGTAATTAATACTAACTTACCTGCTATCTTGCACCGTTTCTATAAGATATGGCCTCTGAAAGCTCCAAAATCGCTATATTTGGCCACCCCTATTGCGTTTAAACCTCCAAAGGAGGGGTTCCCCTAGGACTATCTCCATAAAATTTTCCGTGGATATCAACGGATGGCCAATGTACCAAACGGCGAAGAAACATTGCTGAAAATTTCAACCAGCAGAGTAGGGTGCACGAACGTTACAGACAGACGACAGACGGACAGGCGACAGCATATAGTGAACGTGAACATGAGTTCACGTTCGCTAAAAAAACTAAATCTAACACAACAAATAACATGCATCTATAACAAAATATACTATATCACACAATAAAGACAAAAGCCAGGTTTGGTCGCCTTTTTTGACCTCTGGCCTGGAAACAAAATGGGCCTATTCTTAAGGAAGTAAATAAGTAAGAAAGTAAGTAAGTAACTAAGTAAATCATTTACACAGCACAGGAATCAACAAATGAATCCGGGCACATTACAGCCCAGGAGCCCATACAAGGCGGCTAGTACCTGGAAGCCAGTAGCTTACAAAAATGTTTGTACTAATTAAATCACTCAGCAGCAGGTTTTAAGTTGTGCAACAAGGTGACAAAATATTTGAGAAAACTAAGCCACTGGATGCAACATGCAAAAATGATTAACCAATAACCTACTGATTGCCTTTATAGTGGCCAGTCATGTGGTGAAAGCAAAAAGCATTTTCCCAAACATGGAAGTAACAAACATAAATAGAAAAAAACAGTTGATTAAAATTCTTTTACAAGATTAGTATGTCTAAGGATAATTTTATCATTCAAATTTTTGCACATAAATTAACGTTATATATATACTGAAGTGACTGAATATAATAATACAGCAGCAGCTTTCTGCCTGAGTTATTAACACGATATGATTCTGCACACACCAACACTATCAGCAAAATAAGCAGCACTAATGTTAATGCACAGTGGTCATTTTCAAGTTATCACATACATGTAACAAAATTATATTAACACCTATGTTGCAAAAATGAAACATATTTCACTTACTGAGAACAACTTTGTGAACAGAGTTTTAAGCATATCACGTTGCTTTTCCAACGAATTGATGGCAACAATCTGCTTTGCAGCTTCAATCTGTTCCGCTCGCTTGTGGCCCAATAGTCGCCTATCTGATAAATTAACGTTCGAGTTAATGTAATGTCTCCAAATTTATCACAACTATTAACACCATAACAACTGACAATTGTTAGTTTCAGCATGGGTGTAAGCACAGTCACTTTACCATTAAATATCAGTACACAGCAGTATTTTCTGTTCCTGTATCCACATAAGTTCACTGAATAACTGTATTTCAGTACATCAACAGCCAATACAGAATAATGTGTGTAATAATGCATATGTAGAATAATTAGATGTGTGAAGTCTTGGGGGCAGCAAAATCACAAATGGTGCCTAAAAGATAGGCAAGTTAGGTAAGCCAAAGCAAAACTCAGTAGTCCAGGACTGAGCCAGGAATTGCTAATTCTATTTTTAATACTAATACTGATGTACAACATCCAATCACATTTGCCACACGTTGTATCAGGAATTGGTAAGTAAGTAAGTAAGTAGCCTTTTATTTCACTGTGATATTTGCACAATGTTACAACGTTAATAAGAAATACAAATAAAATACAAGTAAAATATAATACGCAAAGCACAGCTGTTGCCTTGTGAAACTCATCACCGTATTCGTGATTGAAAAAATATGTCTGCAAACCGTGAGTTTGATAAAGCTGAATTTACCGCAGATACGGTTCACAAGTACTGGTAAAGCTGCAGTCAAATAAGTGAACTGGATTCAGCACCAGTGCAATGCAAGACGATGCATGATGCTGTGCTGCAATGTGCAGCACCACACCTGATGTGAACACTTGCAATGTGTTTGATTATGATCATTCATGATGGTGCCCAGTGGTGCCACACATCTTGTTCCAGTGTAAATGCAACTTCACCTTGAAATTGGCAGCAGCTACATAATATGGCCAATGCTTGTTCTGACCGGACTTTTTGTTATTAGGCTGTTTATATACAAGACACTGCTGATTAGCTGATTGAGAATGCATTCCAATTTTAGCCTACTGTGCTTAATGTGACTTACTCATCTGGCATTGTTTCATTACTGTCGCTGTTGCAGTAGTAAAGTTAGTTTTGCTGACCCAGATTACGAAATTTTATTATGCAGCAATCGTTTAAGATCAAGACTTACTGACTTAAATACCAGTTACTAGATCTGAGGCTAACATCTCACATCAGAGGCCTATGGTTAATGCACTGAACCCTTGATTATTGTAGTACAGCAAAATAGACAAAAAGATACACCGCTACTGAAACACGGTAGTGTATGCCATTTTTGCATTCTTTATCAGGCCAGTAATTCAGATTAGGCCCTCAACTGGCACTGACAAAGCACTGGAAGTTAAGAAGATGCTGGTAGTGAACTGAGGTCTTAATAAAAGGGCTCGTTATGCCTGCCAAACATCAGAGGACATAGCTTTACAAATATCGCTCACTCTTGCTTTCTACATGTCGCTCGAAAAAAAAATTGCTCAGTATAACAAAAAATGTTGCTCGCTTCCACTAGCATGTCAAGTTTTCTCGCTTGCTAAATCTCGCTCTCATTTTCACTTCCAGGTCTAGCTAATAGGCAAATGAGGCATGCACTAAATATACGTCATATTACTTACGCGGTGACTATTGGTCCGGTCACCAAACAATAGCTCATGCGCTATATATCCGGTTACCGGAACTCTAGGCATTTGGCTATTTATCCTGTCAAAAGAAAACGAGGCAATATGCAGTTAACATATATTATGTTAGTGGCAGGTGGTGTTGGATGAATGGTTCATGCATTCAGTCAATTAATGCATAATAAATCACATGAATTAACTCACCTTGTGTGGCCTCACTGGCAGAAACTCCAACCTGAGAGGCCTAGCGGATCAGTCCACGAAGAAGCCAGTCTTGGTCTTTCTCAGCTTATCCAAACCGGGTTTTTAAAGGCGCTGAGGCTTGTAGGCTAGGTAGCTTAACTATCTGCTGATCCAGCTTGTTCCACCTATAATGACCACTCTAGTAGAAAAGAAATGATACAGTACAGTATAAACATATATAAATATACTATTATCTTTCTATTTCTTCCTTTGTATGGTTATCTCACTCCAACATTTAATATATAATAAATTCCATTAGTTGCCGGACACATAGCGCCCTGGCAATTATATTTCCGCTGCCGGAACAATAGCCGGTTATAGCTATGTTTACGGCTACCGGACAAACAAAATGCGCATTCATGTTCCGGTTGCCGGACAAATAGCGTCTTGGCTATTATTACGGTGACCGTAGGAATAGCGTCTGCTGCAGTTGCAGCTATGTTTCCGGCGGCCGGAATAATAGCCTGTTGGCTATGTTTACGGTGACCGGGTCAATATCACCTGCCCTTTTCCTGCCTATTACTTATCATATTTAGCATGTACTAGGCTATACAATGGGCAGGGACGTAGCCAGGAGTTAGAGTTTAGGGGGCTTGAGCCCATGGCGAGCGCGGAGCGCGAGCCTATAACGGGGGTCTGGGGGCGGAGCCCCCAGCGGGGTCCAGGGGCAGAGCCCCTGGTCTGGGGGTCAGGGGGGCAAAGCCCCCCTGAAGCTGAAAGCCTTTTAATAAAGCAGCACCAAAATCTGCGTTTAAAATTCGGATTTTTGCAGGTATAGACATGCACTTATAAAGGGCCAACTGCGCATAAATGAGATAAAAACAATTTGAACAAATAGTGTGTCGAGTCCTTGGAACTGCTAATTACTGAGGAAAAGGTGAACCCAAGATACCTATAGGATAAGGAGAAAGTTCGAGAAACCCTACGATGCAACTTGAGCAGCATTATTAGCAGAACAGTATAGTCGATGACTGTGGACTAACAGATGTGGTCGAGGCCTGCAGTACAGCCCGCCAGTGTGTCTGACCAATATATTCAGCAGCGACATTCTACACAGTAGCTAGCGACTGAAGTGCAGGCTGAGCAGCGAGGCGGGAGAAAAGAAGTATGTGTTGGAAGGGATGTTGTGGAGACTGAACGGATTAGCAGATTCAATTCGTCCAGTGTTGTTAAGCCGCATCGACTTTAGTAGATGCAGTCTATTGCTAGAGACCGTGTAGCGTGATCTGTCTGTAGCATGTGTGGGCTGTGCTCAAACGGCTGAACGGATCGAGATGCCGTTTGGTATAGAGACTTGGGGGACACGAGTAGCATCGTATTAGATGGACACCCTATGATGCCATCAGAAGTGGGCGTGCCCAGGCTAAGAACCTATGCTAAAAAGTCACCATGGGCCAGATCTCAGGAACTAAGAGGCCAATTGCAACAAAATTGGCACGATCGAGTGTTCAGGACGTCAAGGCAAACTACTGGAGGAAGCCAGGTTATGTGATTAGGCGACGCCCACTTCCGAAGTGGGCGTGACCTGATCAGTAACCTGGCTTTATCCACTATACTTCCGGTCACCTGACCAAGATCAAAAGTGGCATAGGCTAGAGCTCCGGAACTACAAAACTGAATTGCACCAAACTTTTCATGTTCTGGGCCCCAAGGCAAACTATCAGACGAGGCCAGGTCACGTGATCGGAAGCGGGCGTGGCCTGGTCACATAGTTTAAACAAAGTAAGTCTAAGACCAGATCTCAGAAAATACAAAACCGAATTGCACCGAAATTGGCACAAGTGTTCTGGATGTCAAACCAAACTAGCATACCAGGCCAGGAGACGTGACTGGAAGTGGGCATGACCTAGTCCCGTGTCAAAATTCAAAGGTAAAAGTAAAGTAAACAGTGTATAGCAGTTTAGCATCAACTTAGCTCTTCACCGCTACGAGAAACTCACATGCCATATGGGATCACACAGTGTTACCTGCCACCCGACAGAGGTGAGAATCCCGCCTTT
>Ga0209363_1000643_pt1 | contig 14379 bp, 12 predicted proteins | sample WorMetexBAHAMAS3_FD_187385 | JGI IMG/M metagenome (GOLD analysis project Ga0209363, IMG submission 187385) | Marine gutless worms symbiont microbial communities from Max Planck institute for Marine Microbiology, Germany - Inanidrilus exumae... | ecosystem: Host-associated > Annelida > Digestive... | reverse complement strand
GGTTTAAGTTAATACGGGCATATTGTAGCAATCTGTATGGCAGCGTGTTGTGGGATATGTCTCATTCATCCATTGATAAAGTATGTACAGCTTGGCGCAAGGGTCTAAGACGTGCTTTGGGCTTACCTTGGCGTACTCATTCGGCCTTGTTGGCAGTTGTTACTGGAACGTTGCCACTTATGGATGAGCTGCTGTGTCGGACAGCTATGTTTGTGTCTAGGTGTTTGACTAGTGATAACAGTTTGGTTAACTTTGTCTCACGTCATAGTGTTTATGTTCTTAGACAAAACTCACCTGTTGGCAGAAATGCGTTGGGGTGCTGTACGAGGTTTGGATTGCGTCTGAATATGTTGGAACGTATTAACAGAAAGTTTGTGTCTCGTTGTGTTTCTGCTGAACTACATACATATAATGTGACTGCCAGTGTTATCTATGATTTGTTGTGTGTCAAATCTCACTGGGCTGAGCTTTCTATTTTAGATACTGCGGACATTGATCTTATTATTGAGTCTTTGTGTGTGTCGTAGTCTGATTGCCTGCTGTGTGTTTGTTTGTTTTTTTATTAATGTTTCTTATTCTTGTGTACACATGTACGATGTCATTATAAATAAATAAATTTGACTATCATAAAAACGGACTTTTGCCTCGACATTCAAATTTGTTATAAAAAAATCATAAAATCCCCAGTACAGACGAAGGGTTGCTGCCACAGCAGCATAAAAGAAGACATCAGATACACCTGCTTGCTCACTCAGCGTAACCGATTACAACACCTAATTGACATTAGACTGTGCTAGTAACTCGGTGCATGGCATTGGCATGAGGGAACATTGCCCATCGTTGGTGCGCCATGCATGCCTTGCACAGCAGTGTGTACAGTTGCTACTCGTTTCACTGTCTGTGGAAAGGCTATTGGCAGGAGGTGGCAACGAGTGTTCTCTGTGGTGATCTTCTTGTCCCAATCATTGGTGGTTGATGACTGTACAGTTAACTGGATGACGGACCAACTTTCCCATGCTCAGTGATAGTCCATCATGAATGATCTTATTCTGTACCCTGTCATATGGGTACAGCTGTGAGACCAAACTGCCGTGGCTCACTAATTGGCACAGGTCGTTACAGAATTGGTTTTACACCCCTGCAAGTTCGATCACGTCGAGTGCGGACGAGTTTATATCTATGACTCCGAATAGTGTGGCGAAAAAGATTGAAATCAAATCGACATCGAATTTTATCGAAATCCAATCGAGAGGAAAAACGACAATCGTCACATGACTATTGGTTATTGTTGTTCACATTTATGTTGTTGGTTGAAGGGGACCACCTCCAGGTGCAATTTCTGATTGTTGAGGATGGATACAAGAGATTACCATGCCTTGTGGCAGAGTAAATGTAACACAGTTACACTGCACTGATGATGTGATGTGGCATCAGCTGTATTGTGGCTGTTACCTGTGTATATTAAACTGTACATTTACAGGTGTGGATGGCTCTTCTTAGTCATATGCCATTGCTTGCTCTGATGAAGAACATAAATCGTCTTGCCAGCCTGGACCTACTAGAACCTTCAAGCAACTGTGTACAGACAGTGATAGAAAAGCTCAGTAATGAACAACATCTGCATGATGCAAAGTATGTTGCATTGATTATGGTAGTAAAAGACAATGATTGCTGTTTTGTCAGTCTTTTTGCTAACCAAAGGTAACTGGTTTACCTTGTCCTTCATGATGGTGCAAGTTGTCACGTGGATGTTGTTCGATGCTGCATATACAAGTATATTTCTTCCTGCCATATTAGGGGATGTTGATTTCACTCATCAGTGCACCTTGATACCTGTGAGTGACTGAAGTCCATTGATGTATGGTGTGTCTAATCTAGTTGGCTTGTATTTCAGAAGGTGACAAAAGTACAAGTAGTAATAATCTTGTAGGAAAGTCCTTCACTAAAGGCTGATTGTAACTGCTAGTACGAGTACTTCCATTACAGCATGATGTCCTGACAATATTACTCAAGTATTGTTATGTATCACTTTACACTTTTAATTCCTTTTGAAGTCTTTGAAGTCCATTGGTTAGTTAGTAACACATGTTATCTAGTTTACACTGAAATGAAGTCTGTCTGCTACTGTGAACAGCGTGTGCAATAATGCAGTTAATGCTGTGTTCTGTCTTCAGAGCAACTGAGATACTGTTTGTATATGCCATTGGTGTTATTATTACTTCACCAGTGGGATCGGTGGCGAAGTATTGTAATGAGCACATCTGTGTGTGTGTCTGTCTCTCTGCGAGCATATCTTTGGAACCACACACGTGATCTTTTTTGTGCATGTTGCCTATGGCTGTGGATCGGTCCTCCTCCGGCAGGGTATCGAAATCGAAATGACTTGGGTAGGTCCTAGGTACCATGTGTTAGATGGGGGACCCAATCCTCCAAGGGGAAGGGGGAAATATAGGGGAAGTATAGCAGTCCATTTATAAGTACTGGGACACTACAGTGCACTGTTCAAAAACGGCTGAACCAGTTGGTATTGGATGAAGACAAGTGGGCCCACAGAACCATGTATTAGACGGGGTGCAGATCCCCCAAGGGGAAGGAGCAATTTTCAGGGGTTTTCTGGGCCATTCAATAGCATTGGTAATCTTTGCTGCACCGGTTCCTGCAGCATAGCTGCAAAAGGGATCATTCAATTGCCAATAACGTCATGCAGCAGCAGGATTATTCAGTATGCTAGGCAAGCGCAAATAGTATTCTGAAAATTTCTGGGTGCAGGCGATGCAGCCTATCGGCTGTGAAGGGGTGATGGGATTGCACAGCGCGGGCGACGTCCTATATCTACGATTGCTTTGTTTATATTCTGAGTTTGGCTGTTGTAGGATTCATCCATTGAATGTCTTGTTGTCATTGAAAGCATATGAGAAAGGAAAACCGGCAACTTCTTCAAAAATGCAGTGGAAAGTTAATCCCGATGTTGCTGCAGCCCTTGACCGTGCATTTTACAAGTCATTTAAGGTAATTGAAATGGCGAGGACTTTTCACTATAATAACACTGAACTGTGTCCAGAGAAAAAAACGGATAAAGACAGGATTCTGTCTGTTGAGTCTTTGACGGGGTTGGAATCGGGAAGGATGTCCAGCTGTGTCAGAGTTTTGTACCCGTCATTCATCAGGATCAAGAGGGCAGCTGGCTAACCAAAGTTCACCTGGAAAATGACAAACCGGTTTGTGTGTGTGTGTGTCCAGCAAGAATGTGGAACTTTGAGTTTGGTTGTTGGTACAACTGATGTCAGTGTGTGGAAATGCGTGTTTCCAAAATGCCCAGTTATGGTTCAACTGCTCACTTGCCCAATCGGAACACCATGCTTTTTAAAATTATCTGCTTAACCACGTTTGTGATAGCGATGTTATTATGCCATTTTCAGTTTCGTGTACGTGTACTGTATATGACTGTTTTTCAGTGCATTGAGAGGACCTGCAAGAACTACATGCTAGCCATTGATGCTGGACAGTCGATGCAGTTTGGAGGTGTTCTTGGTTGTGAATCAGTCACGCCACTTATTGCATCTGCTGCGATGGCAATGACATTTGTGCAGTCAGAGCCAAACTGTCAGGTTGTGGGGCTGGCCAGTGCATTGGAGCTGCTTGATGTCCGGTCTACGTCATCGCTACCCGACGTCTGCACAGCTGTCTCTCGGGTTCATTTGCTTTTTGTTTTCTTTCGCTTTTCTTTTGACACATTCTTTGGTGATGAAAACACAGAATTTGAGAATTTAGAAAATCTGTTGAGTAGTCAGGTGTTTCTGGGGAGCTAAATTTGCATTTTAAAATATCAGTTTATTTTGTTTGAAAGACACTCGTTGATCTTGGTGGACGAGAGATAGGAGTAATGTCACTTGTGTTTTGGTGGGCACAGTTTTAAAGTAATGGTTTTGGCAGCATTGTGACTGTTTCCACTGCCGATTAATTTTTTTACTGTATTTTCATTACTATAGACTGTAAATGTTCAATACATTCAATTCAGGTTCACCCATTCACATCTGTAGATGTGGTTCTGATGATTTGGTTGTTTTTATATCAGTTAAAGTCAAGCGAGGGGCGAGCAGACTGTACCCGGCCAATGCTGTGGGCTGCGGAGACAAAGAAACTCGTGGACGTGTTTATTATCTTTACTGACCAGCCTTGCGGCACATTCAGCAGTGTTGGTACTGGTGATGCTGTTACGCCAGCCAAGGCACTTCATCAGTACTGCAATGCCATGTCACGTACCAATACACGGTATGACGGTGTGCTCAACATGACAGTGACTCAGACTAACAATTTCTTGCTTTACTCTGGAGTAAATCTCAATTTCCATTTCATCCTTTTTAGTGTATATACAAACACAAACTTATGTGCAAGTTAAAGGCTAAATGTCTCAACATTTACTAAAGCACTAATTATATTTGCTTGAGCACAATCAGCAGCGCTTTGCAGTGTGTGAATGGAGGGGGCTCAAAAACTACTGCAGTTGTTCCCAATATGCATTTGTTTGTGACCTCATAGTCTCAACAGGTCCCATGATTTTTAACATGCCCTGTATGCGCTCCAGGGCTGTAATGCACTGTGATTCATTTGTTGACTTCGGCACTATATAATTTGTTTGTTTACTTACTTAACTTTCTTACTTACTTTGTGGTGTGAAAAGCACTGCCGTTCATGGAAGTGCTTCTTTTGACGTATTTCACATCAAAATCCATGCAGGTGTCTTGGCTGCAGGCAAGAGAAAGAACCGTGCCAAAAATTCATCCTTATGTCAGAAAAACTGAAAAGTGAAGTAAACCGGGATGTGCAAAGTCACTTATCTATGGAGAAGAAACTTTTATCATCCATAACATAGTCACTTAAATAAATTTTGGTTATGATTAGTTAAGGGACTTGGGGATGGACATGTGTGACCCAGACTGTCAGTCAGGTATAAGTTTGTGTCAGTCAATCAAGGAGATAAAACTGAAACCAAAAACTGAAAAACCATTGAGTAATTCTTTTATCAGTGCTGTTATGTGGAATGATGTGCAATGTGTTACATATGGATGATAATGAATGTTAATAAAACTATTGGTTTGCAATTGTAGGCTAGTCGTGGTTACACTAACAACACAAGCCAGTGGGGTCGATCTCTCAGACACAAACGTTCTCTACTTATGTGGCTTCGATGCGTCAACACCAGAGGTCATTCGCAGCTTTGCTGTTGGTGACCTTGATTCTGTACCAGCCGGTTAAATCTGTCTTACAGAATGTTTATGATGGGTGATCACAAGCTGTAGCACGAAGCAGCAAGAACCACACACCTTCTGGAGTATGTGTAGGATATTGTGCTGATAATGTGGTGAACCTCTGTGTGTGCTGCAGGTACACTGAGATTGTGTGCATGCGATAGATGATAGTAGTGCAAACAGCAGAGCAGGGTAATCAGAACCATTTCTCTTTGATGCCTTCACCCCAGTCATTCACCAGATTCATATCATTTCACAAATGTTCAGTCATCATTTCCTCTCTCGCCACTCTGTATCTGTTACTCCCCTTTTTACAGCAGGTTTTATAACGAGTGGTCAAAGTTATTTGACGATAGGCAGCATTGCCCGTGTGCACAAATCTTTAGTCATTTGGAGCTCGTAAGCGTTTCGTTTAAACGATTTCAACATTAGAGGACTTGCACCTCCGGGAAATATGTTGGCACAGAGTCAATACTTCGCCGAGCTATTGTGTGCATGTGCTATTTTTAGGCATGCACTGCGATTGGCTAATGCAACTTGACGCGTCACGCCAATGCGTTGCAGCGACAATCTCTGCTTACAACGGGCCGCCACTTTTCCCCCAGAAAGTTACTGCTTCCCCTGGGTGATCTGTATACCCATCTAATACATGGTTCCTTAGGCCAACCCGAGTCACTACCCAAACAACATCTCAGTCGGTTCAACTGCTTTTGCATCGTTCACGAACGTGACCAACAGACTTGAGCGACCGACCAACCACTCTGCTGTGTGTGTAGCAATAGGCCGCTATGCTAGGCACGATGCGGCCTAATAATAATAATATTATTATTATTATCATCATCACCATTGTTACTACTGTAATTATATAACAGTAATTATTATGCATGCATTCTATCCTGCCATAACGTCAATGTCAAGACCTTTGTAGGTGCTTTCTACGAGGGACTGATGATTTTTAATTGCCTGGTCTAGTACTCTAACAAGATTTCCTTCCGTTTGGTTGTCATTTTTTGTTCTGTTTTGTTAATTTTCTGTTGGGTTTTGTGCGATAGACCAGGCTGTCTATCCTGCACCTTTTTTCAGCTTATTGCATGTGTTATGCATTTGTTAATGTATTCACTGTTGTATCAGACACAGCTCGAATTTGTAGGTGTTCATGAGCCTAGGTTCTGAGCATTACAATGACTATGGTAGCTATTAAGGGGTTAAGGTATGCTTATGCATTGTATTCAGTACTTGAGGATGTTGTTACTCAGAAAAAAAATCACCATGTCACAGTACATGTGACTGTTGTTTTATATTTATGCTGTTTTTATTTGTCAGTGCTTTCCAGTGTTCTTGCTGCTTCGTGGTATAGACTGTGTAAAATTATCACTGCATGTTTGATAGCTAATTGTGTGATCATCTGCTCTGTGGCATCTTTCCACTTGTTGTTTCATAAAAACATTAACGATATTTTGCCTGTTGTTTGCAATTTTACTTGTTTTTTGGCCTTAGTACACAGTGTGCTCGTAAGAAAATACTAGGTCTCAGTCTGCTTTTTGTTGACTTGTGAATATTTTCCTTTGAGTAAAACTGCATATTTAAATTTAGTTCCTTTACATTGATTGTAAAATATCGTCTGATCATGATTTCAGAACTACAGGTAGTTTTATCTTGGAAATGCTCTACATGAAACCCCAAATTTTCATGAGTTTCAAATTTTTCATACTTTTACATTTCTAAAATGTACTACATTCTGGTATATATGTATGTTACAGACCCCAGACTCTAGCTGATATTTTTACTGTGGCCTTTTGATAGAAATATATGCTTTATCATATTAGCATCATTATTGTTAGTAGGCAAATGTTTGCTTTTTCAAGTAGTTGCTAGTTTGTTGTATGTATTTCTTGTGTTTTATTCCACAGACTTGTATCTAAATGTAAGTTAATTCCACATAGGGTGAAGGATGAATTATTGTTTCATTTTGCTAATGCTTGTTGATGTATTGATGTTGTGGCATGTTTGATGTAGGGAATGAATGATATCACTACTTGGCTGATACCACAAAAGCTGTACCTACGAAACGATACCAATACTGATATGGCAGATGGATTTAACATTTATTCAAAATTGCTGTTGTCTGTCATTCACCAATTCAGATTAGTGCATTTTTAATTACGACATACAATTGCTGATGTCACCAATTCAAACTGCTGATATCACTTTTTTGAATGAGTGATATCAGCAGTTTAATCTGCTTGCCATATACAGATACCAAGATTGACATTGACTTAAAGTAGACAGTCAACTACTGTTAAGTTTTATTATGCCATACACAGTGCATATACATTTCAGTCAAGTCATGAATTGAAACGTAATAGGATGTTAACCATGTTTTTAGTTGCAGAATGTATATTGAAAGATTGATGCAAAATTTCCTTAGGGGTAAAGGTGGCACAGCTTCTCATTCTGTACACTGATAATAATCTGGTGCCCATTGAGTGTAGAGTGACCATAGGCTAATTACTAGGCCCATTAAGACACCGATCATACCATTTAAACCCCAGAACAAGCACATAAGACTTTTCTGGTAATAGCCCTAGTAGGTCATTTCTACAGCCTGTGCCTGTTTAATACGTCCATAACGTGGTCGCAGCAACCACTTTCTCATCATCAGAGCACAGTAAACCACGTTGTCAGCTGCCAGTTCACAGGTAGGTGAGCCTCATACTACAGCATGTCACTGGTTTCCATAGTGTGTATTAGAGGGTCGACACACCTTCAGTAATAACATACTTAGTAAAAAACGTAATGACCTCACAACCTGTTGGTGTCCCAGTCGTGCATGCCATTTGGCTGAGCAAGTTGGCAGTCAAAGACAACCAAGCTTAAGATACCTGCATGTTTTCAGCTTCCGGTTCAGCAGGAACAGGCTTTAAACACCACCACCTATGAACCTCGCTGCCACTTCAGCCGACCAGTCAGGCTCCATGTCGTCAGCCTCTGGTTCAGGTGAGTATACCACGGACTATGAAGATGTCTCAGTGAGATATCCTCATTGCGTTTTAGAAGGTTAAAAGAAACAGCTTTGCAGTCATGAACAGCCCCATGGCCATAATTTCGTCAGACAGCTTGCAACTCGAGGGCTGCGATGCCGTCCCAGAGAAACTGATCTCTCCTCGAGGGTTACAAATTCCTGATGGCAACTGATCGCCCAGCCTGAATTTTGCCTACAGCCCGCACTTTGCAGGTGCACCCATTGGCAGTGCTCCACTCAGCCATTACTGGACAAGCACACTGACTGTAGTTGGCCAGGAGGACCACAAGGAGCTGTCAGACTAGTCTTTTGTGAGAGGCTATACCAATAAACAGAATGTTATTTCAGTCCTTTTGAGCTTCAACAGGAGGCTAGTTGGTGCCTGTCCCTCACTAGTACTGGACTGTTCCTGCATCACAGCGTACATTTCCTGTCAACAGTGGCAAAATTTTCACTTGTTAAGTAATGCGTTGTGCCATTAGAGATGCACTAAGTTTTGACTGCTTACTATTAGTGTAAGCACATTTTCTACGCATATTGAAGTATATAGCATTTTATTTTGAGCCAGGGAATTAACTGTATAAGAATAATGGCCACTGTAGTTGTTTTTTTAATGATGGACCATTCAACTGTGTGCTAAGTGACATTTTCAGTTAATGTTTGTATTCTTTCCACGTGTGATTGTTCAGTGTTCAAAGAAAGCCAAAAAAACATTCTTTTTGTTGTTTTTTGACATAATGGGACATTCTGACAAGTTGTAGTTGCACAATACACACTTCTGATCTTGGTAAATAAGATGAATAATGAACTATTAATTTTAATCCAAAAGATCATTGTTCAGTACTATTGTGGACATTTGCTGTGCCGTAATATTAGTAATCATAGTGTTTCACAGTATATTATTGATAAATAATTCCTGCAAGTATCAGGATTTAATTGCTCAACAATATGCGTCAGTGTCAGTGTATGTATTTAAAGATAGAAAAATAAGATATCAGTTGAAATGTTATTTCTGTAAAGCACATGTCATTTGTTCTATTTTGCACATTTTTGTTTGTTATTACATGTTAGTTAGCATGTTAGTAACTGGCTTTTGTGGCTTATTTCTGTGTTCGTTGTGTACTGCTTAAGTTATGAGTTAGTAACATACTGAGTGATCCCATTTGTATACTTTGTTGTGGTGTTGTTTAAGAATATTTTGGCTATTAACACAGTAGATGAATGAGTATATGACCAAGAATACTTTGACGTGTTGTACACGGCCGTCGCCGGCCATGAACTTGTAAGTTGGGCAATACACAAAAAAATTATTAAGAGCCTGCTTCAGCATAAAAACTGAAGATACCGTTTTACAGCATTTTTGCTTGTGTTGTCATTATGTAAAACGTATAGAGATCGCAGTCATTTAGAGGTGAGGTAATATAGCCTTACTGCAGTGTGGCAGATCCAGACTTGACTCCCACTGTGGGCATTTTTGTTCATGACAGTAGTTACTTATATACAGCCTTGGGCACAAGCTGCATACGCTTACTAATGTGCTTAGGTTGACTCATCCCATGGTACAGTACAACAAGTATCAGCTGTTGTGCTAAATCATAACAGTAAATGGCAATGGTGGATGTGGACGACAGCAGCCTAAATGCATACTAATTACCCCAAAATTGGTTGGCTTGGTCAGAGGGGTTGGCAGCCACCTGGCCCCAAGTCCGAATTCATCAAATGGACTCAATATTCTGGCTATGCTGTGATTGATAACAGCACGATAAACATTGACATAGGCCGCTTTGCAACAATACCTAGATGCGGCCTACTGTAAAACCCTTTAGTTTGGCTGCCCTAAAAGTTGTCGGCTTCACAAGCAACATTATTTTGGCGTCTTTTTATTTAGGTGAATTCAAACCAAACAATTCCAACACAAAAGTAATGCCAATTAAAGTTGTTATAATCTCAATTTTCGTGACCTTTAATTTCACGGTTTTGTTTTGGCACACGAAATTTGCAAAATAACTGGCACACGAACATTGAGGGTTTTATGGGATTGCAGTGGATGGAGTAGCGTTGTCTATGTCTGTCTGTTGGTTATGTTTGTGAGCCAAGCAAAAACAGCTTAACCGATCAAGATGCTGATTTGATGGTACAGTAGCGTGGGCCCAAGGAAGCATGTATTAGCTGGGGTCAACGTCCCTACATCCCTTCACGGGAAGGGGCAATTTTGGGGGTTGTACAGCCCACTAAAAACATTGGGAGTCTTTGCTGCAGTGTATGCAGCAAAGGGAATCATTCAGTCCTCAATAACGACATGAGATGAGATGATGCCTTTCATCAAAATTCTCTGACCACTTGTAACTATTATTAATAGGTTGCCCGTTGTCTGAAATAGAAAGTATTACCAACGTTTCTTCTTTTTCATTTTACAGCTCTAATCTCAGAAACACACCAGTGTGATCAGCAACATTGAGGTCGATGTATGTCGCACTGATGCTACTTTATAACGCCGGTCTTATTTTTAGAGGACCCTCCCATTTTTTTATGGAGCAAAAAAATCAGTTTTTGACAAGATTCTCACTGGCAGCTTAGTCATTCTGCAGTGGGAAGGAATATAGACATTGTGGAAAAGCGCACCATAATACATTAACTTAACTCTCCAACACAGCCTGTGGGCAGCACTGATTGCCTGTAAGCTGTCTGTAGTCATCGTCCATTTCAACTAGTACCAAAAAGCGGCAGAAGTTGATTTTGGAGTGAATGTGAATACTATTTTTATAGAGCACTAACACAACAAACAACACAGTGGCGAGCGAGTACTACTCACGCAACTAGACAGCATAAAATGGAAACAGATTAGATTAGCCAGTGAACTGTACTGATAAGATGGCAGACATGTCCACCAAACACATTACTTAGCAACATTATCGGGACCTGATATAAAAAGAACCTCAAGATATCTTGTCTCGTTCTGTCACAAAGTTTTCAGGACTTGAATTTTTAAGTCAGTTGACAAACCTTTGTAAGATACTCAAAAGTAAAAACAGCAACCAATCATGAGAGATGAAATAAGTATCCTTTGTATCAAAAGTAAACATATCTGTTTGATATCTGAAGATGTATCAATGCTGCTTGGTCTCGAGACCAAGACCGCGGTCTCAAGGACTACATCCCTGCCAATCAGTAACCACAGTAACTAATTTGCTCAATGCTGCTTGCCACTACATCCCTATGGAAAAAACACTATTTTAGCAATTAATTATTTTTTACACAGCACAAGTAATTCGTCACACTTGACATATCAAATGTATATAGTTGGCACACAAACATCAGCAAGGCACATAATCATGTACACCAGCCTATGTGAATATCTGTTGATATTCTGGAATGCAAAAGTAATGGAAAGTTACTCCGCTAACTACAATAACTCCACTAATTACAATATGCAGGCACATTCAAGTTGCAGTGACATATGCAGCTAACTTAAAGGATTTGTGGGCAAACAGTGCTAGCAACAAACTTATGCAATCCGCACATGTAAAATAAAATAAACTAAATGCTGCAATAAATGTTTCTTGCAGCATTTATTTTATTGCAGACATGTGAACGCGATGCAATAAAATAAATGTTTGTTGCAGCTGTTTTAGGCATTCATGCGTTAAAATGAATACCGACATTTAAAGGGATTGCACATTTTGCAGCAATATGGAAAACTGAAATAAGGTATAAGGACGGAATTTTTGCTGCCATCCAGCAACTGACTACACATACAATGTTACTACAGATTTGCGAAGAATTTTCGTTAAATATACAATGTACAAATGAAATTATGACTTTAAAAAGTGCTAAAACATACGCTAAACGGAAAATTATTTAAAAGCAAAAAGGAAATGACAAATTTTGGTGTTTGTAATTAGTTACGTAAAACACCAGTTTCAATTTGAAGCCAAAAAATGTATGTATCTAATTAAGTTTCCATTTTTCATGGAAAAGGTTTGCAGCTTGCAAACGTTTCATTTAAATAGTTTCAAAATTAAATGATTTGTGCATCCATAAAATAAAATAAATGCTGTAATAAAGTAAATGTTTCTTGCATCATCATCATCATTATCATCATCATCATCATGACAACTTGCTATCGCGCCACTCAACCGGTGCTCAGCAGCGCCGAACAACAATACAGTTTATACAATGTAGCATACAGATGTAGAAAACAACTAAGTTTTCAGTTGGCGACAGAAAGTATCATGCGAATTACTGTTCCGGATGCGAGCCGCAAGTGAGTTCCATGCAGCCGGACCTGCAACAGTAAATAAGCTGTCAGCAAGGCATGTCCTTGTCCGTCGCACAGGAGAATCACCACGTGTTGATGAGCGGAGACGGTGATTGTTACAGCAACTACACAGGTCGGTCAGGTACGCGGGTGCCATGTCATGGTAAAATCGAACATCAACACGCACCGGCACAGTTTGTACATTATACGCGTGTGAACCGGTAACCAGTGTAGACAGTGTAGCTGTGGTGCGGCATGACTACGAGCGGGCTCCGGGCGGACCAAACAGACAGCACTGTCATGAATTCGCTGCATTCTTTTACGCACAGCCATACTGCAGTTCGCAAGGAAGATGCGCCGAACCCGAAGATGATAAAACGCGCCTTCGAGCAGCCACGGGCTTGCACTTCAAACGTCAGGTGTTGGTCAATTATGACGCCGAGGTTGCAGTCTCTGAGGCAGCATTTATTTTATTTTATTTTACACGTGCGGACGGCTTATCCCCTACTAACCCTAGTGGACTTTCGGAATAACAGCCATTCGGAATTGCGGGCCGGTACCGTCTGTTGCGCAAATGCCCTTTAGGAGAGAGAGAGAGATCTGTGGGTTGGAGACTTCGTGGCATAAAATACTTCGTATTTTAGCAATTCTATTATCTTGTAAAAGACAACGTACACGCTGGCGAGTGGATAACATTCGAAAATTATTATATATATTATATACAGAACCAGAATTATTGCATTATTTACTCAACCTTTTATAGAATATCAAAATGCATACCATAGAATAACGAAGTCAAGTCTTTTTATGGATGACGTAGACGTAGACGTAGATGTACTGGCGCAGGCTGAGCGCCTTTGTCAGCTTCTCAAATTACTGTTAAGAATGCGGGTTATTGAACTTATTGTAAGGGTTAGGGTCATGTTTTAGGGTTAGGGTTAGAATTCAGTCACTGTTTGATTGAAAATGCGCCCAATAATCTAGCCCTACATGTGTCCCAAATTTCTTAACAGGCGCTGCCTGTGTTACAATGTGAAATGCGAAATGCACCTTTTATGGTGTGAACAAAGTAGGCCTATATATTGAGCCAGATTGACTATTAGGCTAACAACTTACTAAAAATACCTAGGCCCCAAATATGTATGGTCCCAAATGACCCATGGGGCGCCTCATTCAGCTAGGCCTATACACGTTTATATTGGACGCATAATTCAGGCAAAAATACTATGAAACTGACGTAAGGGCATATGGAATTTAAAAATTTACTACGGATACCCAGAACTCCAGTGGTAACGTGACGAACGATGGGGCGGTAGGGCCCCTTAACTGTGTAGCCTAAGGCCCAAAAATACCTTCATCCGGCGCTGTTTATCCGGCTGTGTTTAATCCATGAGTGCGAATAATGGCGTGTAATAGGACGCATTCAGCTGGTCCACAGTGTTTATTCTGTGACTTCGCGGGCAGGAAATATATAGTACACGTACATGATAATGCGATATGCATGTATGCCGTTACCGCGTACTGTCGTCTCGTCCGTGCTGACTATTTTGCATTCGACTTTCCTTTGCGGTAAGATAATACATGTAATCATCGGTACAGGTCGAGTCGACACGGCAACGTAATTTGCCGTTGGAAATACATAGCAGGCCGGTCTTACGTCGGATTACGGTAATTACGCGGGCGAGCGACGTGGGTGGTCTGGGTTGGCTGTGGCTCGTCATTAGACAGGCGTCGAGTAATTGCCGTAATTCGACGGACAGACGACGCGCCTAATTAGGTCGTAGTTGGCGATATTACCGTTACGTGTTTCCGACCGGGCCGGCGGTTCGTCGGTCGGTGCTTGTCTCGCC
>Ga0209363_1000642_pt1 | contig 14385 bp, 9 predicted proteins | sample WorMetexBAHAMAS3_FD_187385 | JGI IMG/M metagenome (GOLD analysis project Ga0209363, IMG submission 187385) | Marine gutless worms symbiont microbial communities from Max Planck institute for Marine Microbiology, Germany - Inanidrilus exumae... | ecosystem: Host-associated > Annelida > Digestive... | reverse complement strand
GTTACCGATAGAAAATTGTTTTTTTTTGCACTGACAGAGTGATTACTTTATGCTTTTGTTCGTTTCAGTGGGAGAGTTTGTGTGAGTCTAGAGGCGCCGCTTTCATCAAGTTTGAGCCATTTGTGTTGCATGTTCAATGTGCCAATTTAGACTGTGCTCAGCTGCTGGCAAGTACTGTCATACTGCACTTCCTGTGTGTTTACATCTTGTGTATTGCCTACTTGTTACAGCATTACCGTGCTTGGTGTTGCGTGGTGGCTCAGTGGTAGGGCATTGGACTTGCGATTTACAGGTCGCAGGTTCAATTCCCGGCCGGTCCACTTTATGTAATATAGGTCAACTCAGCCAAATTCCCAAGGAAACTCTTTATATAACTATTTCAGAGTCTTCCACCTCACATTAACTGTGTTGCTAGTTAACTTGCTACACTGCTTTGTGAAACTTGAAAATTACAATTGCTGCCAATTTCGATGGTGTATTGCATGGTAGACCTCATATGTCATCTTGCTAGATATGTGGTCACCTTAACATTTTAGGTCTGAATCCTGTCACTACAAAATCTGGAAAACAATGTAGCAGTGCTCAGATAAGGATCCGTGATGTTAGAGAATTAAGGCAATGAATGATTGCAATGTAACCTGGGCGGCAGCAGACAGTCATTGATCAAGCTCACCAATGAATGGCGTAAACGTCTGTGAGCTTGTGTTTGTACCAGAGACGGACGTTTTCAACGCTTGCTCACAGGCGTCGGAACATATCTACTTGGGGCGGCTGCTTGGGGCCACTTTTTAAAGTGGGACGGCTTGCATGTTAATTTTGCCGCTCGAGCAGTCCCACTGTTTGGTCACACCGTTCACACGCTGCTTTAGCCGCTTTTGTGCCAGTAGTTTTTTTGAGGTTTTGCAAGTTTGTGATTGATTTAGTGTGAAACATGCACTTCAGAATACTCAAAATGATTGCCACCAATGGCTTTCTGACAGCTCTAAACTGCACCAAGTTCGTTTTAAGGTGAATTAGTTACAGATGGTACATAACATAGTGTCCTATATAATCCAATCCCATCCAATGTGATTTGACAGGCGCAGGTAAATCCTAAATCCTGTCATCCTGCAGTTCAAAGAACGTTATGTACATTTTCTTTTTGTGGTGAAAGGGTTAAAGTTAAGCTGTGTAACTATGTCACTGAGTGAGCAGTGGCTGACAGCCGTGCATTGTTACTGCATGTGTTTGGTCTTTGGGTCATAGAAAACGTATTGGATTTTTTTGCACAATTCCTGTTAAAAAAGGTAAAGGCTTCCCATACTCGTTACCAAGCGTTGGGCCCGGAGCTGATCCCGGTGTACAGGAAGTCAGCCCACAGATGACTACAAGTCATCCACCCGGCGTTAGGCTGCCATTACTTTCCACCAGGCCTGTGGTTACTTTACCAGCCACAGAGCATCACCATTCTTCAGCCGGTACCAAGTTATACTGCTTGGTGACAGAGGCACATGGGTGTGAATAACTTGCCCAAGGTTGTTACGCAGCTTTGCTCTGAATAGGATTTGAACCCACGACCTGTTTATCGCAAGTCCAATGCTCTACCCATTGTACCACCTATTATATATAACTAAAAGTGTTTTGTGTGTTTTCAGCATTCTGCAGCCATAGCTGCTGGATTCCGAAACTCTGGACTTTCTGTTGGAAAGCATGGCAAGATCATGGCAGTATGTTGCTGTTATGTTAGTAAATGCTGTAATACAAAATGATACATCTTTTTACACTAACAGTTAAAAAAATTATTTTTAACTGTTCCTTTTGACATAATTTATTGATTGAGTTAAGGTTTAACGTCCGGCTAGACATCAATAAATTGGTGGCATAAACTGATTTAAATATATAGCATGATGACCATCAGGCACGTTGAATATTAGTGATGGTTAACAGAACATAGCGATGTTGTGTTTAATACTCCATTACAACAGAACGTCCTTTGGAGATAATTGGAGCAAGATTTTTACAGCCATTTCTGTCGCCAAACTGAAACAGTGGTCAGAGTAATTTGAAGAAAGGCCGCATCGCCTCCGAGCACAAATCTTTAAATCATGTGCACTGGAAAACGTTTCATTTCAAGTTTCAACATTATATTTTTTGCGCATCCCTACTGCCTGCACGTGGTATTTCTAGGACGCACTGCCATTGGTTGAAGCATCACGCTGAAGCATCTACAGGTAGACAGTCGTTGCAGTAGCGACACATATTTTACTGCTTGTTCTGGAAAAACAGTTTTAAATCGCTGATTTCTCGTAAGTGCAAATTTTGATCTCATAATGATCTACACCTGTTACAACAGAACCTTGGCAAGAGAGCAAGAGCTTTCTGTCAGTGTATTGTGTGAATGTAAGCATTCAGCCTTTGTTGCACAGCTCACTATTACAGTGCTTCCCTATGGTACAGACATTTCTCAAAAGTGCCCGTTCCCATGGGAACGAGATGTAATGCATGGTTCATTGGGCCCACCCAAATCTTCCCAAATAACATCTCGATTGGTTTAGCCACTTGCATAGCTCACGGTAGTGTCCCTATATTTTACAATGGACTGCCACCCCAAAAATTGCCCCTTCCCCTTGGGGATCGGGGCTCCCATCTAATACATAGTTCCCTGGACACACCGAGTCAGAACCCAAAATGGTATCTCGATGGGTTCAGCCTATTTTGCAGAGCTCACGAACGTGACTTTGAACAGACACACATGGAGACAGACAGACACACAGACCGACTATGCCACCAGCCTGCGTTTGTAGCAGTAGGCCGCCATAGCAGCGATGCGGCCAAAAAAGTCAAAGCACTGAATGGAACTAGTAGAACCCAGTGAATAGTTATTTTGAAACATAAAATTCACCAAGAACCACAGTTTGTGAGTCAGCAACAATGTCCGTTTGCATAGCACTCAGCTACACATCAGATAAAACTGGAATACCACAGGTACAGGCCTAGTTTATTGCAGTCTTTGCATCCCAGTTTTCACTAGTAGTAAGCAGTGCTGTACCGAATATTCTATTTGTATTCTGTTCTCACTGAATAGCAGGCCCAACAATGTACAGTGTGAGTCAAAGAATGCAATACTTGACTTTTGATCATAACTTTGGCAAATGTGGACCGATTTACTAAATTCATTCACTGTCAGATTTCTGAGCAAACTCTCTGTGAGTTATTACAGGGTCTTCCACCTCACCTTAACTGTGTTGCTACACTATCTTGCAGTCACAGTTCATTTACATTGGGCCAAATAATATCGTCAAAAGTAGACCAATTACAAATAATTGGAGTTCAACTGAAGAGATGGCAGTTTGCAGTGAGAGCGAGCAAACAAGACTATCAGTACTATGAGCAGCCGGCTCAGCAGCAGCCAGAGCCATGCCGCAAAGGCACATGCAATCGCATGATGCAGAAATTAACGCATCACCAGTCTCGTCTGTGAAAGTACACCCACTGTACATTCCCTGATGCCTGTCATGTTGAGTTGCTGTCTGCCGCTGAGCAGTGAATCATAACATGACGTTTCCACTTTCTATCTGCTTGTATTCCCTAGAGACAGCATCTGGACCAGGCCACCACAGTCTCAATCTGTACTCTGGCTGCAGGATGTCAGCTGGCCCACAGCAGCACATCCACTCACCTTCTGCTGTCAGAACGTGGCCATATTTCAGCACCTTGATGCATACGTCATGTTATTTAGCTTTACCTGTGGCCATCATACCAAGTGAATTTGTTTCTTAGCTAAGTTAGCTGAAGTGGTGACATTTGCTCTGATTAACGAACATGTGTGACAGCTTTAAGTAAACTCCAGTGTCATTTGTGATAATGATGACAGTGAGCTCAAACAAATATACATTGTTATTTTCACTAAGATGACAACACATAACAGTAAAAGTTTGTATTATATTCATATTCAGCCAAATAATAGCTCCAAATATTCTTATTCTTCGTATTATTATTATAGTTCTTTTTGTAAGCATAACCTGTTCTTGTTGTGTGAATGCTTGTGGCACTTCTTGAATGAACTCATCAGTTGAAAAGAAACGTAACTGTTAACAATTAGTACTATAAATAACCGTAATATTCACCTACAAATTAGTGATGTTTCAGCAACAACACTAATTTTTAGGTAAATATTACGGTTCTTTGTAGTATTAATCGTTAACAGTTATGTTGTGGCACTTCTTTTTTCAACATTTTTCCATTTATTGTAAGTGTATTCAGTATAGCCCTAGTAGTAAGTGTGCTAAACTGATATGAGCTGTGTATGGGAGATGGTTTGCCCACATGAAGATAGTTACACATCTCGATACTTACTGGGTCCATTTCCAACTACTGTGTCTCGTCTGAGCTGCCCTGAGTAGGAGTCGTTCAGAAAGAAGTTTGCAGTTATTGTGTTTATGTTGTGAAGGCCGTTCGCAGTACACATTCACTAGAAGTGCCAGTGACACATGGTGGTGAATGTTTGGTTTCATGTGAGGTTTGTGTTCAGTTTATCTCAGCTTGCATTCAGTGTAAAACATCTATATTTCGTGTACGTCAAATTTTCGCGATTTGACTAGAATTGCAAAATCAAACATACACGAACTTATGGAATTTGCCCATAACCATAACTTTACTTTATCTGCGTAGAATATCAATGCCTGAAAATATGCCAAATTGAAATGCAGTGATTTTTCTACGTAAGAAATTTGCAAAATTAAGATGCACTGAAGATATATTTTTTACAGTAATGCCTGATTCTGAGTTCTGTTTTATGAATATTTGTTGCATTGATGGTAATGTTTCTCTGATGTTCATAATTAAATGAAACTATCTTGGCTTTTATTAGTGTTAAGTATTTTATGTCAGTATTGTAACCGATTAGTGAATTAATCTTGGATCACAAGACAGAATGTGGATATCAAAGCAAATTTGGTATGCAAAGGATTTCTGAAAAGGGCTTGACAGACTTCATTCTAACGCCATGCCAGTTGGTCTCGATCATACAAAATTCCTCTAGTTAAATGCCGCATGGTGTTTGCTGTGAATGTGTTTGTCTGCATGTGTTGTAGTATGTTCAGCATGTTTCAGAACTAGCAAACAGAAAATTGGAAGAAAACTTTCAGAGAATAAAAAGGTATGTTTGGCATTATCAGTAGTCATTAGTAGTCACTTGGTCATAATAGTTTTGTCACTTTCATTACGTATATGAGCAGTTTTAAGTTAGCTACGTATAAGTAGAAAATTCTGAACAGATTAATACGCACAGTTTTGATGCGGAAATTGACCATTACATAGTCTTAACTTGACAATTTTTGGATTGTATGAAAATGTATTTTAGCAGAAAAAATTTTTAGGCAGAACATTTTGTCATATAGTGCAAAGTCTTCTAAAGCCTGGATATGTATTGTGATGTGAACGTCGTCACCAAAAAAAGGAATATATTGTGTACACCAGTACTGTGAAATTATGTAAATGTGTCTGTAAGTCAGATATTGGAGAAAATGGTCAAACGTGTGCAAATGTGCGATGAAGTGTGGAAACATGTGAGTGAACTTGAGATTATGACTTGACATTGAGCAGTACTGCTGTTTGTCTGTTTGTTGGTTTCAGATTTTACAGCTGCTTATTACAAGCACTGCAGAAAGCAGACTCTGCGTCATCATCTCAGCCATGTACCTTCTCAGCTGACACTGAAGAAGGCAGTGTGACAACAGCGCTGAAGTCAGACAGAACAGACATTCCTTCTGCAGCTGAGCAGGACTGCACATCATCACCTGTGGATACACTGGTAGCTTCTGAACGGGCCGTGAACTCCATTGATACCGTGAATCTGTGTGATTTGTTTAAATAATGCTGAGTTGTAATATGCAAGAAGTTATTTTTGTAAGCGTCACCTGTTCATAGAGTGTGAATTGTGCTGGCACTTGGTTTTTCTCAACATTTTCCCATTTCTTATAAGTGATTATATCAGTTTGCCTGTATATCTCTGCCACTGTTTTGTTTTAATGTTGGTATATAAGTAGAATCTTATTATGCACCTGTCTTAGAACGGACATAATACAGGGATTTGTGGCAATTTGGGTTTCTACTTTGAGACATTTTAAACCAGATTTTAGCAAAACTTGAAAATTTTTATTGTCATAATATCTTGGTCAGATGGAATAGCCAGCCAGATTTGACAAACTCTTTGGAATATAGGCCTATTCTATATCTTTGGGATGGGTGAATGTATACATGTGAAATTTGATATATACATTAATCACTGCAAGTACTTGCCATCTATATTTTTATTACTGATTAAGCTAGGTCCTTCTGATTTGTTACACAGATTAATCATGGTAAGTGGTAGTGAACAGAGGATAAATGTGGGTCATGAGCCATTTATCGTTATTACTTAGTCTGAAAACTGACACTCATTTTATCATCCTTTGGAGGTGGAATGCTAAGTCAACCTAGATATTACAAGTGGCTGATATGATAAACACAAATGTACATGGGTGGTTTTGATTCAGTTACACCGTCAGGTGTGTGTTAGGCTTTGACCACTGTGACAATGTTTGTTATGTTACACAATTTCAGAAATATAATCCACTAGCGGTCCACCCTCCCAACCTCCATCGGTTACTCCTTGCGCCTGCAACACTCGCTTGTACTGTCTGACTTTTTAATTTTATTTTATTGACATGTTAATGAACAGTCGATTTGATTAGCCTTGTGTGACATACTGGAGCTTTTCATTATGTTGCATCGTATCTGCGAACGCACAGTTTCATGTTGCTGATACTGGTAAGCCCATTCAGATTTCCTTGGGTGCTTTTGACACTGTGGATTGGGCGACAGAAGGGGCATCTGTGCCATTTATCATCAAAGATTCTGTTCAGGCACAGGAGAAAACCGAGATGTAACCAGCTCACCCAGGTGCATCTGGATTCCGGAAATCGGCCGTTAAAACAGGTGATACAATGTAGTAAGCTCGTCTTATGTAATATATTATGCTATATTTTGGGATTATTGGATTTAGAAAGTTTTCAGATGTCAGAAATGACCTTCAAGGTCATCGGTAATGGCACCGTTCATGTATTACTTCCTTCTAGACTTCCACTGCAGCAGTTTCTCTGTTATACCATTTTTAGGTCGACACTTCGACAGAGTCGACCTAATAAAGCTGGTCTCAAATGTCCGTCCGTATGTACGTGCGTACATACGGACGGACATTGACATCCGTCCGTCCACAAAAAGTTTCTTTGATTTCAATGAAATTTGTAGATAGAGGTCAATGAGTGATGCACAACGGTATGCAGTGTGACCCGATCCAAGGTCAAGGTCACGAGCCCTTGAAAGTTGGAAATCCTTCCATTTTCAAAAGCTGTCTTCTCCGCAATTTACAATCTGAGCTGGCAACTGACCACGGATTCTTAAACTAGGGCACAATATCTAAATTTGATCGGGCCGGATTTTTGATATTCGGCCTTGTTTTTTGTGTCACGTGACTTTGAAGTTAGCAGAAACGTCCGTTCTGAAAAGTTGACCGTCAGTCCCGTACCAGACTAATTTTTTATCATATTACTGCTGTTATTTGCTTGTAAGTTAGGAATTTGATTTAGTTTTGTCTTGTGGTGCGATCCCTTTCCCTTTTTGGGTGGCTGCTGAACAAAAAAGCGGCCAGCCAGGGTTGAGGTAAATATATTGCTGGCCTTCCTTCACTGTGTAGGGACAGCTTTCCATCCCTGACCTTTTATCTCTGATGTAGCCATATTTGTGCTCAAAAGTGACGTTAGACTCCAACTAAGTTGTAGGGTCCTTACAGTTGCATATGTCAACAGAGTTTGTGACTCACGTATGACTTTTGATCATTGATATACGTTGAGTAACACACGATTTGTATGGCACTTTTTGACACTAATCTACAGTGTGTTAACTATGGTATGTTTGAGCTAATGCTACGGTACCACAGCACAATGTGTTAACTGCTTGCAGTGACGGACAGCTGTTTACAGTGGCTGAAATAATCTTTAAAGGTCATTTAGAATCATCAAGCAATGTCACCTCACCATTTAATATATCACATAGGCCTATGACTTCATGTTATAATTTCATGGTAATTAGGTTTATTAATGATATCATTTCCCAACAAAATACAGAAAATATAATGTGTGGGACCTGGATCAAGCTTCTTCACATAACAAAACATAGATGTTGAATTTTTGGTACCGGTAAGACAGTATGTCAACAAAACAATTGTGTATAACATGACAATGCAAACACAATGCTGAAGTATCCGAAAATAATGCATTCTGGTTCACCGGTTGTTGTAACATGCAAAACAAAATCTAAAAAATACTTTGGTGCAAATGATGGAATGTCATGACTGTTCTGAAAACACTGCTGCTTTATCTTCAACTGTTGCACTCACATTGTTGATACTTTTTACATCAAGGAATGTGCCCCAACCATTTATGGTCTGCACCTGATCAAATTTCTGAAACGACGAACCCGAGCTTGCTGTAGCACACCTACACTTGCCTCAAAGAGTATTGCCCAGCATTTGTTTGCTACACCACAATACCATAGCTGTTTTATTATCCACACATACCGATAGGCAAGGTATGGATATATCGTTTACTTTTTTGTTTTTTTTTGTGTTTGTACGGTTGTGGATTTCTCTGTCGAGGATAAAGCTAGCGGCGTCAAATTTTGCACACCGGTTCATCGGTGTCCAAAGCAGGGAATCACATATTTTTGTGAACTTTGCTCCCCAGAAACCCAAAAACGGGACAGCGCGCTGGCCACGTCCACCCGCATGTAATCATTGCCGTAGAGATGCACCGTTCGTGAAATCGCGCGGCGGACGGACGTAGGATCGGCATGTGTGGATATAGGTACGTCTCCATTGACGTACTTGTTAATATGTAGATGGGTTTTTTGCTGATATCCACATGTACAAACTAAACATTTCAAGTATATATGCAGAAGCTGAGCAGCTCATGCTCATAACAGGCACACAGTTTTCACATCAATACGAAATGAAAAATGAAATACTATAAAAAAGATGTTGAACTACATAACAGCATAAGTATAATCAACAAAGTGAACTGATGTCTAACATGATAATATTGCAGCCAGTATGTTGAAAAGTACAAAACAGTCATAAGCTTACACTATGATTCACCACTTGCATTCACCAGGCAATAAAACAGCCTTATTTTATTATTATTATATTATTAACAAGAAAAAATACTGTAAACAATGTTTATGTATAATAAAACTATGCAAAACACAGCGGACTGTACTAAGTGCAAAGTTCTACTGTAAATCACTACATACATAAAGAGTTTTTTTGTATAGTGCATATATATTCAATAGAATCACTAAGCGCTTGCATGGAAAACTTCAGTTGCTCTGCAACTGCAAGTCCAATTAAGCGCAACTGAATCGATTGTCAACACTGCATTGGCGCAAGTATTAAAATAATGACGTTACCGACAAAACAAAGGAGACTGCAACTAGGCAACACAGTAGCCAGCGGCTTCAGTCTTCTGTCGCCCGCGCTAAAGTCGTAGAATCGTGTTCTGCTTGAAGAAACTCGCTGGCTTCAACTACACAGCCACGTTCTTGGTAGTGACGCAGAAGATTAAACCACATGTTATGACATCGAAGCAGGTGCCTGTTACCTGTTAACGAACGACCATCATCGTTATTAGAGCACGAGCAGTGGGATTAAATATTTGGATGAGTAAATGATTTTTATTGGTGTGCTGTGTAAACAATGACCGGTGGCAACATTTTATAGGTTTAACAGTTTTGTTTAAATATTGGTATGGTGTGTGTGTGTGTGTGTGTTTGTTTGTTAAAAAGCTACACCGGCACTGCAAGCTTAGCTTGAGGAGCGGCACAGCATCTGTGCCAAGCCACGGTCGGCCTGGAGAAGCGGACTGGACAGCGCATGGCTTACAAAAACATATAACGTATACTCCTTCCCAGCCAGTCAGAACGACTCAACACAACGCATTTAACTCACACCAACTTTGAGTCAGACAGAACAAGTGTCCAAAGTAATGGCAAAAGGCCGCATCGCCTACTTGTCACCTGTCACGGCTGCGAATTGATTCGTCTGATCTTGACCCCGATCTAACAGATTGTTCCTTGGATCCACGTGAGTCAGCCCCCCAAACGGCATCTCGATCAGTTCACCCGTTTTTGCATAGCTCACCCGTGTGCCCAACACACAGACTAGGCTACGCTACGCGTGATATCTGTCGCAATTAAAATAGGCCTAATAATTAGGCCTACAAATGCAGTAAAGTAAAAGTAAAGTATGAGGTACTTATATAGCGCGTTCTTACAGTCACGAAGCGCTACGGAATGGCACGTGTTAAAGGGATCACACAGTTTTACCTGCCACCCACACGACCATCCTGACTTTACTCCGTAAGTATTCACCAGATGGCACCACCCGAACGAGGCGGCACACATCTGATATAGCTTACTACTCAATTTATCGACCTCTGAAGGATGAAAGGCTGAGTTGGCCTAGTCGGCTGACCTATAGCGGACGGCTTACCCACATAAGTGGTCACCCGTCAGCTGCAGGTTGAGCATGGGACAGGAAAGTTCGCCGGTCAAAGACCAACGTTCTAACCACTGTGCCACGCAACCAACCGCATTTACTGAATACTCGTGGTACAACAGGCAATTTTAATAAGCACGAACTATCATGTTACAACACTGCAGCTCAGCATGATGATGACAGTCATAAACTGCATCTAACTACTTTTCGTTATTCAACGGCCGTGTAACGGTTTTTGAGGCGAATCTGGGTTTCTTCTTGCATTTGTCCCGGAATCGCACCTTAGTTTGGGGATAGGCCTATAAGTGTACACTTTGTAGAGTATTCAGGCTGTCTTTCCTGTCACAAAACCACTCTGTCAAAGCACTGAAGGAAACACAAAGTTGACCCCAGTCAGGCCCTCTACCATAGGACTGCTGGTGAAAGAGGCCTTGCTCCCTTTACGCTGGCTCTCCGACGCCAATACCAGTAGCCTACCATAAAAATGCGTAAAATACAAGATGCAGTCGGAGACGGCAAACTTCGCCCCCACCGCCGAACTAGACGATGCATACGTGTCGTCTTTGATTCTGGCCTATTCGCTCCATTATGACGAAAATACGACGTTATCTACAAAACAGAAATTACGTTACGTTGTACTGCCGTCAGAGAAGGACCAAGACATGGCCACAGATTAACATGTACGGAAAATTTGGTGTTGGTGAAATTTAGATGTGTGTTTTTTCAATATATGCGAGCGGACAGACAGTCAGACGGCAGACGGACAGGCATACGTCACGCTGATCGCAATGCTTCGTACCCCTACCGGAGGCGAAGCAGTCGGTTCGTTTGTAATTACCAACAATGATGAGCCCCATTCGAGCACGTGTCAGTGCCACGTTGATCTGGTGCGGGTCGCATATGAATCCCATGTTGGCATAGCACCAGCCTTCCGAAGGCTGTCGATCGATTTCATATTCCGGCAGTGAACGAACTGTACTGAGAATAACGTAATCCCATTCGTCTCCTACCACACAAGTACCGCGACAGATACATCGTCCAAAAATGCCCTCTCTTATTTTTGCAGAACTCGATCAAAAATAAACCGATTTTAATAATTTTGGTAAGCGGGATCTAAGAAAATTCCACACCAGAAGGTTACAAACTTATTTACCTCACATGTAAAATGTAGTTATACCAGGTGTAGGCCTAACTTGTAAAATTAAAACATCACTTTTCTGCAATAAGACATCTTGAACATTTGGAGCTGCAGCTGGACAAGTTCTCAGAGCATGAAAATGTTTTTTCCATTTACGAGAAACTGCTATAACAGTAACAGTACAATGGCTCTTTTAAAAACTCGTAAAATGATCTTGTGTAGGCCTATGTGCAAATGGCAACCAAACAACATTATTGCCAGCAGTGGCGCCGGAAGTGGTATGGCATGTAGGCGTACTGTATGGCAGCCGCCGAAGCCGCCATACCAGTCCGAAACGTGGTATGGCGACGAATGAAATCAACGACAGAAAATGCTACATTGTCGAGTTCCAGTACGATATTATGATTTTCGTTATACAGCGACAGCCAAATTACTACAAGCAAATTTCCAAACTGTCTTACTTACTTTTAGTATAGGCTACATGACGTATATGGAAAGACGGAGGGGCCTACGTTGCTAATTCAGTAGGCCTACATTGGGCCCAGTCTACGTCAACTTTCATCCTGGTCTTTCAATTCAAGTCATCCAAGTTTTAATTTAAGTCTCGTAAATTGTGATTTGGTCAGAGAAGGTAAAACGTTCGTCAAAGATGAAGCCAAGGTTTCGAGAAGAGTTGGAGATATTAAGTGAAGAGTTGTGTATTTTGGCAAGTTGGTTTTTGAGTCCGATGAGCAAGAATTCAGTCTTAGAAGAGTTAAGAGTAAGAAGATTAGCAGTCATCCAGGAAGATAAATATTGAAAACTTGAAAGGCGTTTTGAAGGTGAGAAATGCTTGGATTAAAGTTGATTGGGTAGAAACAGAAGAAGAGCTGGCATCTGCATAGAGGTGGTGGTCAAGGGAAAGGGAAGAGATAAGAGTACTGAGAGGTGTAGTGTACATGATGAAGAGTAGAGGGCCGAGAACAGAGCCTTGGGGAACACCACAAGAGGAAGTATGAAAGAACGAGAGGTTGTTATCACATTTAACACGGAAGGAGCGAGATGATAAGTAAGACTTGAACCAGCTGAGAACAGAGCCATGGATACCGAACCAAGATGAGAGGCGAGTGATTAAGATGCTGTGGTCGATGGTGTCAAAAGCAGCAGAGAGATCAAGAAGGCAAAGTTGCGTTGACGCGTTCGGTTATTACTCCGCCGAAAGTGAACGGATTTGGATGAAATCTGGATCACTGTGAGCACATTGTTGGGGCTGGTTCTGGCAGATTTTCGGAGCGATCCCAGCAGACGGGATGTCGTTTCCATTTTTACCGTTAGAATCAATTCATAGTCTTTCCCTAAAATGTACGCTCCGTACAGGAAACGTACCTACCTAAATTTTCGGTAACGTCCGATGTCCGATATTGCGTATTCGAAATTTTGTTTTTTTGTCAGGTAAATAACGCACGATTTCGCCGATATCTCGTCGGATAAATTTTACATTTGAACACAACAACGTCGATCGGTGAGTACGCCGCAGTGATGGTGCTGCCTGGCGATCGATATATGGAAGAAAAGCAGACTGAATTGGTAACTCAAAATAAGTAACGCGGTAGATAACGCTGACATCACTCTATCGCGGGAACGTGACACTAGGCATCGTCGAATGCAAGACGTAAACAGCTTGTGCACGGATAGCGGACCGCCTCGGGCAAATACTGTAATATAACTGTATTGTGTCATTTTACACAATAGGCCTACAGCCTTGTAGTTGAACCTGGGGCTAAAATAGACATGCACTATTAGCGCTTCGCGCCTTCATATACTGTGGTATTGTCGAGACGTCGTGTTGTTGATGCAGGAACTACTGCCACTGCTGGAACGTGTTTGTCTTCCAGCAAGGCAATGCACCAGCGCATCGCGCTCACGACACAGTCGAGCTTTCGTACCGTGAAACAATGCATTTATCCTGATATGTAGCCAGCCAACAGTCCTGACATAAATCCAGTGTATCCGGGTCGCGATGAAGCAGCGTGTATAGCACGTATCTTTCAAATGCTGCGAATTCTCATGCTGCACTCGCGTGACTGTCGCAGAGGGACCGGGCGACGCTCTCTGTTAGTTGAAATCTTGTCAACTGCTGCACAACTGCACGAGTCATGCAGTTGTGCAGCAGTTGACAAGATTTCAACTAACAGAGAGCGTCGCCCGGTCCCTCTGCGATACTCACGCGAGTGCAGCAGACATTAGTTGTTGATTAGAGTTGAATGTCCGACTTCGTTTACAGCACTTGACCAGCTAAGCGCCACTCTCGCCGTCAGGGACAGCGATGGCGGCTGTTTCAAAGATTCCACTGTTTAACTGAGCAACAAGTACGTCGATCCTCCTTACTGTCAGGCTGAAATGTATGCTGGCCGCGTCGCAAGCTGGCCCCTGGTGAGTCACGGTGAGTATGCCGACGGGACAGACAGAAGGACAACCAGCGTACGTATTACTGTAATCTAACATAATGTACTATGACGCCACATTAACTTTTTGGAATAATTCTGCAGTGAGCTTAGAGTAACAACTACAGTATCAACTACTATACATTTGGATATTAACTCTTTTGTTTTACTGTATAAGGCCATGGTTAGACCACATTTGGAATATGCAAATTCTGTCTGGTGCCCATATAAGAAGGGAGACATTGAAATTATTG
>Ga0209363_1000641_pt1 | contig 14400 bp, 15 predicted proteins | sample WorMetexBAHAMAS3_FD_187385 | JGI IMG/M metagenome (GOLD analysis project Ga0209363, IMG submission 187385) | Marine gutless worms symbiont microbial communities from Max Planck institute for Marine Microbiology, Germany - Inanidrilus exumae... | ecosystem: Host-associated > Annelida > Digestive... | reverse complement strand
ATGTGCATAGGAATCATTAGAAATAATTCTTTGGTAGACGGACACGTTCGGGCCGAGTGGAACCCCGGCCGCTGAGCGTGTCACGCTCTACTGCACATGGCGGCCGAGTGCGTTAACCACTCGGCCACGAAAGCAGGTCTCAAACTAGGGCACAATATCTAAATTTGGTCAGGCCGGATTTTTGATATTCGGCCTCGTTTTTGTGTCGTGTGACTTTGAAGTTCGCCAAACATCAGTTCTGAAGAGTCAACCGTCAGTCTCCGTACAGGGCTAATTTTTTCCAGACAGTATCTAAAAAAATGATACAGATAGGATCGTCGAACTTGACATACAAATGTTCCACGATGATTCCTGGAATCCCATTTATTTTGTGGTTAAAAGGTCAAGGTCACAACGTCTGTGTCAGTCTTCAGACAATGCATACATAAGTCATGCTGGGTTTTCCCTGTTGTAATTATTATTATTATTATTATCAGGGACACTGTACAAGTAAAAATCAAAGACTAAAAGTCTCGTGCTACGCCTAAGAAATATTATGGCATATCGTGTCACTGGTATCAGGCATCGAAGGACACTTTAAACAAAAACATCTTGATTTAACGAATGTAATGCCCCACCACAGAATCAGTGCTAGCGACACTGGGTTTTCCTTGCACCACTTGCCCACATCCACTAGCCGCTGGATGCTGGATTTTCCCCGTCGTGGTTTTTGCAGGCTTCTTCTTGTTGTTAGCATTCATTTTCATGTTGATCCATGATCCAGCTATATTAGTCATCCTGGCTGTCCCATTATGGGTGGCCACTTTGCATACTACCTTTGGCTGTCAATACACCCAAATAGTGAATTTTGCATAACAGTGGTACAATATGGCCTTATTACCTGGATTATTACTGGCCAGCCTACAAATTGTGTAGGGGGGCAGTATTGTTTTTATCTGTGGCGTCTCTCTCATCTAATCGTGATCAGACCCATTGTAGAAAAGGCTGAAATTAGCAGTGTACAACTTAGACTGCTGTATAAATCTGCATGTTACTGAAGTAATGGGTTTTGCGGACTTGGAGACTTATTGGGAGATGTGTGCATGACAGTTCGATGGTCATTCGTGATCTGACGCTGCGTAGTGCAGCCAGCTTTGGCTCGTTTCATCTCATTCGCCTTCTGTACGACGAATACATGTTCTACATCATTGAACACAAGGTGGCCGCAGCTATGCAACAGACGTCCATTGCTGTCATGGCTGATTATCGACAGGTATGTTTCTAGACCGCATTGCATGCATAGCATAGATGTGGTCTTTTGTAGTCTGTCTGTGTGTGTTGGGCACATGGGTGAGCTGTGCAAAAACGGGTGAACTGATTGAGATGGAGTTTGGGGGGCTAACTCAGATGGGCCCATGGAATCATGTGTTACATGGGAGTCCAGATCCCCTGAGGGGAAGATGCAATTTTTGGGGTTGTCTGCCCCATAGGGATAGCTCTCCACCCCTGACGACCTTTCTTCTCTGATATGTCCATATTTGTGCTGAAAAGGAACGTTATACTCCAACTAAGTGACTTGAATAGCACTCTCTCTGACCCCCATTACCATCCACAGGGTATAGCCATCCCACGTGCCAAATTTTGTGCAGGTCTGCTCAAAAATGTGGCCATGCATAGGGAACAAAGACAGACAGACATTTTCAATTTATATACACTGTGAGTCAAAAAACCAATACACGACTTTTGATCATAACTTCGGCAAATGTGAACTGATTTTAAAAATTCTTTTACTGACAGATTGCCAAGAAAACTCTATGTTGTGTTGCTACACTGCCTTGTGAAATTCAAAAATCTAAAATAACGGCTGAACTTTTACTTATACCATTAAAATTTATCGGTTTTACTTGAAACTTTACAAAGCTTAACAACGTATAAATGACAAACACTGCAAAAATCATAGTGGTGATTTACTTAATTTGTGTGCAATATATGAGGCACAGAATGCCGACAACATAAAAACGTTGGGAATATGATTTGACAACAAACTCAGTGAAGTTTATGCAACAGTTGACTTAAGCATCGTTAGGAGGTGACAGTAGTGTTTGTAACTAATTCCTACTGCAGTCCATCTACCTGATAAATAGTATGAAAGTGTCCACCTCAAATACAAACACAAGCTCACAGACATTTATGCCATTCACTGGTGCGAGCTTCATCAGTGACTACCTGCTGCAGCACATGTTACATGTCAATCATCCACTGCTTTTGTTTTCTGACATCACAGATATTCTGAGCACTGCTGCATCGTTTTTCATATTTTATAGTCACAGGCTTCAGTCCTGAGCTATTAAGGGAGCCTCATATCTCACATGCAATATGCCATCGAAATCGGCAGCAATTGTAATTGGTGCCGATTTAGATGGCATATTGCATGTGAAATATGAGTTCATCCGGAGTTTAAAAACATGGAGCGCGTCACTCGGACGTAGAAAAAAATGGTCTAGTACCAGAGTGATCTAACTGAGTGCATTTGATGATAATGAGACTTACTTTGATAACGATCGATTGAATTCTTTCGTAATCGGTTACCAGCTCACTCGGACTGTCCTGCAAAAAATGCCGTAATGTGTAAAAGTGTGCGTCGAGGATGCTCTGTTTGTTGAGTGATCTATGTATTTGCTGGGTGACAGCTGCTAGACATTGGATCACTGTCACATGACATGAAGGCTGATGGCAGCATCTTGCTATCGACGGGTCCTCTGTCAATGACCATCGACAGCGACTCCCTTGCTGCCGCAACATCTGCTGACGCTGATGGCATTAGCATTGCTGCCAACTCGTCCATGGGACGCCATCTTGTCTCCAACTGACCAGAGAATTGCCGGCTGTGTTCCTTGGACACGTGTTTTACAGCATTTTGATTTACGTTGACGCGGGACATCGAAATTGCAGGCGCGAAAAATGCAGGAATTGAAAACCGGAGACAGAGGCAACTGTGATACAGTTCGTAGCATTTGCTGCTTAGTGTATGGATTTGAATTTTGTGAGCACTCGAGAGTTGTGATGCAAATCTATAGATTGTAACAGGTGCTCTCTGCATCTGCGTGATGGGGCATGTGGCCAAAGTAATGCTAGGGCTTATATCATTTTAAAAATTCAGTCGAACGATTTTAATTGCTATGTAATTCATCAGAATTGATTAAAGTCAGTAATTTAAAAAATTGCTACTACACACTTTTTTCAGGTATGTGTTTTTGCAGCAGTCAGTATGTTACTAAATGACATTAGAGAACAAAGATAGACAAATCAGAGTTCTTACTGTCGTCAGTAGTATGATACAACTAGAATGGTGTTATATTAATGAGCCTACAACAAGCTCAGTTAAATTAACCAAAAAAATCTGTATTTTTACTTGATAATGAATTGCAAGAACGAGGCATAAATTTTAATCGAGGAAATATTTTAAATGGATTTTAATAATTAATTGATTAATTAGTCGTTAAAAATCACAGCCCTAGTAATTGCATGTATTTTGGCCCACGTCACTTTCCTAGTGATATTTCATGCTCCTATATTTTATTCCATAGCTCAATGCATGTCCCGCAGTTTCTCTTCCTGCATTTACTTTTTTGTATCCGTCACCTGCCTCGCGTTTGAGACCAGACGCTGGCGCGAGGTTATGACGTCTGTTTGCCGTCGCGGTTTTCGTTGTTGACTTTTATGTGGTTGCATGTTTTAATACTGTTATGACACCATATGCCTTCTTCTCAGCTGCTGTTTGATGTTGTGCGCAAGCTATTTTTTGAAGGAGCTGTTGTGGACATGTTATCAGTGTATTCCTGGCAACAGCTTATATGCTACAACAGTGGTTCTTAGTCTATTCTGTATCCAGACCAGTAAAGTCCCCAAGCTTGTTTGACAGTCTGTCTGAATCATTATTACTGCTCCAGTTGCTTCTACTGTTACATTCAGTTTTTTGTTAACTGGCATTTTTTTCCGGAGGTACTCCAGGTTTGCCATTTCCCATACAGAGAACTATTGGCGATAAGTGGAGTGAGTTTTTCTTTTGGCCAATCCACCTGCTGAACCACAAGCACTAATGCCAGCCGCAGAAAAGTGCCACTGGAGTGATTGGACTTTATCTTTCCTTGATATGTCAATTGAATCCCAAGGGAAATGGGGTGGAGGAGGCGGGTCTGGTACCATGGGTGGGAGGTCCCTGGATGCTTCTTTTGGGTTTTACCTAAGAGAAACATTATAAAGCCAGACCAACACAAGAAAACATATTATACAATGACAGTCATTAGGCACTGATATGTGATAGGAATTTAAGAACAGCAGTCACGCAAGACATCATGTTGAACTGATAAATCGGTCTTGGTTAGTTTCCATCTTGTTGTCTTAAATGAGTCCCCCCTATCCTTTCCCATTTTGGGTCATCGATGAACAAAAAGGTCAGGAGGTTACTATATCGTTGGCATTTGTAATCTGACGGAACTAAATCTTTCTCAAGACCTTGTCCCTGATATAGCCTATTCTGTGCTGAAAGGGGACATTAATCTGCTAACCAACCAACCAGTCCCAAGGGAAAGGATGTTGACTCTTTAATTAGTGTATAATTATCCTTATATTGTGCTGGTCGATGCATATGCATTACCATGTTTTGTAACCCCTGTAAGATGTTGAGTCAGACCATCCACAATATCAGTTTTTCTACAATATTCACCCTTTTCCTAAAAGTCCAAAATTTCTTCCAGACGTTTTGTGGTTGTCAGTTTTTAGATAGGACTTTCTGTACAAATAGCACATTTGAGCTGAATGATCTGAATGAGGTTTAAAAAGTGGCATAAATGAGCTAAACGTAAAAATAATGTATACGTAACAATGACAACTGTTTTTTTTGCATAAGCTAGGTGTATTTGAGTGCATTTTGATTTTACCCGTGTGCAAAAACACATGGCAAATACACTTCCAAGCTTTGTTCGACGCATTGTAATCAGTTTCATAATTTATTGAGCAATTTTTGGGTTCTTTGTTGTGCAGGGACATGGCAAGTATTTTGTCTTTGGGCCTGCCAGATCAAGCGAAGTGTAGGGGGCATCTTTTTGTAGGCCTCTAGTTAGGTTTAAAATGCATATACACTGGTATTAAACGAAGCATAAAACAGTTATTTCCAAAAAGAACATGAAAAATGTCACAACTCGTCTTATTTTACAGTGCGTTTACGAATAAAACATTCAATATTTGGCATGTTTGGGGCCCAGACCTTAGTCCCCTTGCTGTCGTGATATTCTGGAAGATCTGGTTCAGGAATTCTTCAGTCTACTACTCCAACATCCTGAATCAATCAACTTGCACCAGTACACCACTAGTAGCTGGATTTGAGTTGTTTTCTGAACATAAGTCCTGTTATTATGCTGGCTTGTCTTTTTTCTTTGTTTAATATAGTGCACAGTGCATACACACCGTGACTCACCAGGGGGCAGCATGCAACATGGCTTACAAACATTTCTGCCTGACAAGGAGAATCGACATACTTGTTTCATATCCAAAGATTTGGTTTCGATGCTATCGGCTGGTATGGATATAACCAAGCTTAAGAACCACTGTGTTAAAGAGCATTATCACGAATGTGTGATGGGGTATGTTATTACTTTAATTACTTTGGGTCTCCAACTAGGCAATGTATTACCTCTGGGATCCCAGCTGAATGGGCAGCTATGGTACACAATGAAAGCATGCACTGTTCACTTAATCCATGTACATTACTCACTTAATCCAAGTTTTGTTATCTTACCAAGGCCCGAAGCGGATTGCCCTGTATGATTAATTGATTATTACGGTTTTTGTCGAGGTACTACTCTAGATTGCTTTAACTCTGTGATCTGCAGTTTATTGTAGGTTTCTTTCAGTCAGTGTGTCTGTTGGACATGTACCATGACTGTTCTCACTGCCTTTGGATTTATACAAACATGAAATATTTAAAAGACTATCTACAACGTGTACTGTGTGCAAATTTTTGGATTTCAGTGGTGTGGTGTGGTGTTTTTGTTTAAATTTTGTTCTAGTACTAAATGATTATATGGTAATTAGTCGGTTGTCATAAGTTAACTCGGCGTTAGATATTCCTGCGATAATGGACATCATACTGATTGGCAGTTATGCTTATTTTATACTCTGCCACAGCTAGTCTACAAGTTGTTATTATTGAATTTTGTTCCCGAAGTGCTCTAAAACAGATAAAAGGAGAGGGGATTTAACCAGATAAAAAGCCCAATGCATCAGTCCCAAACTGGAGCGTCTGGGGGAGTCCTATCTAACCAGCACTAACCAATGAAATAAGCTAGTTGCTTCGCCGCTGGTAGGAGTGCTAAGTATTGCGATTGGCGTGTCTGTGTATGTGTCCGTCTGTTTACTTGCATATCTCAGCAAGAAGCTTAGGTGTCGCAGAGGGACAGCACGAGGCACCATGTCAGTTGAAATCTTGTCAACTGCTGCACAACTGTATTAAAAATCCCATTTGCATAGACGTGCAATAGGTAAATGACCTTGAAGGATCACTCAAGGTCATGAAAATCTCTGCTGTTCAGTAGGCCAGGCCATATATCACTTCCTGTTAGTGGTCTGTGTTAACAGCATCTCTGTTTGCACCGTATCTGAGATATTATCACATTTACAGTGCATGTAACTGCCAGTGACCTTAATATGTCCTTCGGTTTAGAAAAGACAGTTGAAATTACATGCCACATACACTTTCTGGTTCATGTGTAAACATCATAGTTAATATGTGCAGCATTTCATGAGGTATACGAGTTAAAAGGGTATTAAACAGCAAAAGTGACGTTCAGGTCATTGGTATTAGTGCCATTCGATATGCCACATATAATTTCCTGTTAGCTTTTCATTGCCACTATGTCTCTATCTTGTACCATTTCCAAGGTATCAGATTTCCCAAAAAGTACAGCTTACGTGACCCTGAACACATTCCCTTTGGGGTAATCTGTCATGCGTGCACTTTGCTTCTTAGTATCAGTCAGCACACCAACTTTGAAATGCCTAACTTAATCCGATCCACAGATATGATTTGAGCCCCAAAGTTAAAAGTTTCACGTGACTGAACCACACCCGTTTCAGGAGTGATTTGTTGTCGTCGGTAGGCTAGGACTTACTACGATCATCCCACCATCATATTTTTCTCCACTGCTTACAAAGACGTGAAAGGTGTTGCAGTGTGTCAGAAATGGGGTGGTTTAGGGTAATTAGGGGTCACTGGATTGGATAGAGTGCATACAAGGTCCTGTTAGCCTTCCATAGTAACTGTGTCTTTGTCTTCCGCTGTTTTTTTGCGATATAGTGGGATATTGGTTGAAAACTGCCAATTTTAACCTACCCCACCTATGGTTGGTGCCCCCCAATTCGAAAGGGGTCACCCCTTTCGAATTTCATTGTGATCTTCAACATCAGAATAGAGTCCCTGCTGGGCTATTGTGCGATGTTGTTGCGTGATTCTGATCCTATGATAACTATTTTGGAACAGTACAAGCTTGTGATGGACAGACATGAGGCCACAGCATATGCTGTGCTAGCATAGCATCACAAAGTAAAAACCACATGTGCAAACTTCGCAAAATTTTCTGTATATGTTAACTGTGGCCATGGCTGAGTCCTCCCGTGACCTTATTGTAATACGTTTGTACTTCTGGTTTTGCGGACGACAATGTTTTTCCTCATAGTCTGGTCAGTGTTGGAATCAAGAAGAACATGATGTTTTGCAGAGTTTGCCAGGTGGCGGCACTGGGGCAAAGTCTGATGTCTACGGTTTACTCATTGAAAAAGTGACTAGTGGTGGTAGTAGTTTTTGGTTGTCAAATTTTGGCATGTTGTTGCTAATAGTCTCGTTATGTGTTGAACAGTTTGAACAGTTCCCAGTTTATGTCGTCTGGTAGGATACAGGATCGATAACGTCGCTGTTTTGTGTAGTGTAGTGTGTTGCTGTTATTTCGTATGTTTTGTGTACTTGTTCTTGCTAATAGACACTAATTTCATACTACGTTTGAAGCCGTCAAATGTATACAGTGGCTTCGTGTCAATAACATTGAGGGGACATTTTAATACATTGGGAGGACATTCCCTCCCTGCAATCTCTCCCAAAAAAGGTCTCTTATAGCCCAGCCACCAATCGTTTTATATGCACTATTAAGCATACAAACTGTCTTGCCTTTCCGTCTTGACACTGTAAAAGAGTACGAGGTTTAAACATTGAGGGGATTTACAAATGGGTATATTTTCTGGTAAAATATTGGGGGATGCGTCCCCTTACCCTCCTGGAATTAATGTACTCTGTGCATGTTTGTAATAGGAAAAGTCTATGGTGACAATTATTGCTTCTGGAGTACAGTGCAATACACAGGTGATTATGCACCAAATTTGTTATACTGGGAAAAAATCATCCACCCTTAGTATCATAGTCAAAGGTGTTAATCATCTGAGTGAACGTTTTTGTTTAGTATTCAAAAATTAATATTTGCACTTCCAGTCTTACCAGTCTTATTTAACTCCCAAACATAATGTTTGTCAACTTCTACCTACCTCTGTTTTAACGGCTGTTTACAGGATTTTTTAAAGGATTTGAAGGATTCTTGTGGACTCCACAGTTAACACTCCTCTCCCCTCTTCTCTCATTGTTTTCACTCCCCTCCCCTCCCTTAGAAGTAGGCCCCTTAAATCCAGCTAGGAGGTCTGGGGAGTGCTGTAAGCTCCCCAGCGGGGTCTGGGGCAGAGCCTCAGTCGAAATTGGATTTTTTTGTGCATTTAGCCTTAAAATGTGACACATGGTGGGAACAATTTTAATGATATTCGTGAGAATCAGCTAACCAAATTTCGCGCAGAAATAGTACACAGAGTCCTCTGACACTGAGCCATAACATATTTTATAACTTAATGAGATGAGTTAAGGCTCAAAATAACTGATTGCTTAAAATTTAAGGAAAACGCACCCCAAAGGTAAAACCCCCATAACTTTGGTACCTTGAGCGAATCTCAAAATTTTATAATTAACCAAACGTGAAACTGCCTTCAGATGCTTAAAATTTGGTAAAATTGTGCAAGGGATATGCCGCTGTAGGGCGTTTGTGTTTCAAAACTGCGTAAAAATGTTATGTTTGGGGGCCCCATACCCCACCCCGGCACCGATGAGGTGAAATATGGCATGGACGGTGCCAGATTTCACCGCATCATTTCAACATCTTGCCTCTGCGGGATGAAAACCTCAAACTCGCCTCCTGCCTATAAAAATGTATAAGGTAAAAATTCTTTTTTGAGCTAGTCTAGCCACAGTGGCCAATAAATGCTCCTTTTCTGTAGATAAGCAGACGAGCCGAGGTTGTGTGACCACAGACACGGGGGGCCAGTGTGTCACGTGGTGTGCGTATTTACCTTCAGCTTTCACCGGTACCAAATTATACTGCTTGCCGAGAGAGGTAACAGGATGTAAAAAAACTTACCTAAGATTTTTCATTCTGCAGTGCTCTGGCTGCGAGTTAAACTTATTTCAGCACAGATCATAATCATAATCATACACATATTTATATAGCGCCATTACACGGAGGCTTCAGAGGCGCTAGTCTGGTGCCTAGTACCGACTCAATGAGAGCATCTGCTAGTGATATTTTGTGTCCACGCATCACCTCATTCCAACTCGCATGTTCCAATATTTCCAGCTCAGAACAAATATTCACAATACAAATATTAATGAAATCAGCAAGTGTTGCATATAACATTGGTTTGCATATGTTTAACTTGTTAGTTTATTTATAGTTCGTGGTGTCAAATCAATGATAGTTGATTGTCTTTAGTCTAAATCCATGGAATGACATTCAAAAATCCTCATTTGTATTGTGATGTAGTGGAGTCCATATAGTGTCCTAGTTCAAAAATATGGACTCATATATGTGACATTGCATACTACATTACTGCAAAATATTTATGAAAATTCGCCATTTCCAGTACCATTTGCAGCCCACTTAATGGTAGTTGCACTGTTGTTGTGAGCTTTGTGTGATGTTTAAGTGTATTCATTTTTGTTGCTTTATGCCATTTTTATGATAATATATTCAGTTTCTCTTGGTGTTTATTGTCGCAGCAGCCCAGAAAACGTTTATGTTAATCCACACACGTTTTTGCTGTTTGTAAAATTCTCTTAGTTACATAATTCACTGTTACCGGTTTTGTTAGGCGAAAATGTTTTTGAAGGTTTTGCTGCGAAAGCAAACTTATTTCAATCGGAAGTTTGTAGGCGTTTGTCGAGTTTGTACCATTGCAGAGTGATGACATATTTTGTACTTTGTGTTGTGTTTAAAACGTAAAGTGCCGATAGTCATTGTTTACTTTGTATTGTTAGTGGGCCCATGTCCACAATGAGAGCTGTGCAGTGGCGCGTGAACAAAATTTGTAAGTGGCACGATGCCGCTTTTTAGGAAACAGAAGCAGAGCCTGGATCGCTGCAGATCGTATATCTCAGGCTTCCAGTTTTGCTAGTCTAGTTCTCATGTCTTGGCAACCTAGCAGCAATTGAAAGACAGAACTTGGTTCCAGAGTGTGATGTGTGAATATTTGTGCGTCCCAAACAGCAACGATCTCATGTCGGTTTCGGAATGAGTACAGCGAACATGGGAAGTGTCGTGAATAGGTGATGAAAATGTAGTTTCTGTTGGTTGCGTAATGCGTATTGGGAGTTACGTAGTTTGAGTTTGCGGCTGAAGCCGAGATGGGAGGGGCTAGCAAGGAGAGAGTGTACCGAATGGACCATGCCTGGCTGCGTCACTATAGAGTTTTAGTTGTATGTCTCTGTATGTTCACGTATTCATTTGTATTGACGAGCCGTGTTTGAATACACTGCTGAGAGAGATTCCACAACCATCTCGTTTTGTACTTCACGATCGTGATGATCGGCATAAGCTACATCTGCAGTATGTTAACTGTACACGCGGGGCCGCGGACAATGGGGCCCGGTAATAGCGAAACTATTATAATTGGATCAACATAATAAAAGTTGGCTCAGTAGCGCCGACCTTACGCCCCGTCCACACCAGCAACAATGTATGTATGTATGTATCTTTATTTATCAGCAGCCAAATACAATAAAGAAAACAAATCTGTATAAGCACAAATAGGCACACTGAAGGAATACCAGGCCTAATGGCGCTGACGGTAGCCCTGACACAATTAAGCAACAGTACTGCAAGTGCAACACAGTAGTTCACATGTAAAGTCACACTTGGACAATAGACGTTTAAAAACAAATACAGACGATGCATTACGAACATCATTTGGTAGACTGATGTCGAAGCAGAATTGTTTGAAATAATCGTTCGACTTGTAGCATTCGACAAGTGTATGTTAGTTAAACCACTGTCTGGAGTGGTATAAGTGAGTGTTAACGAACTTAGACCACAACAGGCTGTGGTTTAACACTTATTCGACCATCACACGAGTCACCAATAGTATTGCAAGTGCAAGGCTGCCAGACTGTCAGTGGAAGCAGGTTGTTCGTAGCTGAGAGAAGTCATAGTTATGTGTGCTACTGCTTATTTTCATATCAGTTACAAAGTATCTGACATATGTGATGATAAAGGTGATACAGCACAGGAGAAATGTCAGCGCTTTCTACCGCCAGTGTCTATGTCTACAACGGATGTCTGGCGTGGTATGACGTATTGTTAAACCCACGTATCACTCAAGCGTAGAATGGTTGATTGCTGACGTCATAGATGTTAAGCACTTAGCACAGTTGTCTGTATTTCACTCTTGAGTGATCGTGCGGTTAACACTACGTTATACCACGCCAGACATGCGTTGTAGAGATAGGCGCTACGAGTGCGACGGTGGAATAATGTTGCTTTGACATTGTTGCTAGTGTGGACAGGGCTTTAGGTAAATTAACGGCGCGACAAGCGAGTGGCTAATGAGAGTCCAATAACAAGCCGATGGACGGAGCCGTGCCGTCGAATGTGTCGATATCTTCTGCCGCCGTTTGTCTGCTGGGAAGGGAATGTTTCTCGAGACACCGATGATTTCGTCAGAAATTTTGCCTATCATCAGTCAAAGTAGCGGTTCACTCACGATCCCCGTGTGCTGCTAACCGATACACCGCAGGTACTAGGCAATTAACGACTTGTTCATCCGTCGCACAGCGGAGAGAATGTAAACGCCCTCCAAACGGGCCTCTGACCTCTGTTTCGGAGTCTGTATCCCGAGATGAACTCGGAATTACCGCCCAGGAGGTTAAAACGACGAATTAACGTCCAGCCGCCGCTGTAGCGTTTAGCCCACGTAAAAAGCTTGGGTTTCTTAGGACTACAGGCACTTTGGGAGGCTGAAGCGAGAAACATGGGTTACAGTGTAAAATATTGAGGGTACATTTCCTGTTATGTCCTTTCTACCACGATATGCAATAAAGACTTAGGCCTACCTTATATAACGAAAGGCATCGTTAGACAGTGCAAGAAGAAGGCTAGGTGGTTTAAAATGACCAAACAGACAGGCAGTAGATAAATGTGGAACAAGTACAAAGCTATCCAAAAAAGTGCCCGGAATAATATTAATAAAGTATATTGGGATTATGTCAACGACATACTAGCACCTAGAATGGAAGATAATCCCAAAATATTCTGGCGGTTTATTAAGACACTACGAACAGATAATACAGGAATTCCGGCTCTTCGAACAGATGCTAGTTGCCGTGGACAGTGCAAAGAAGGCAGAAATCCTGAGTGAATATTTAAAGAGCGTATTTACCAAGGAAGATTTGGTCACTCTGCCACATAGCCTATGGGTACAATTTAAGTCCTTACCCGCCATTGGATGACTTGGAGGTTACTGTTCCTGTACTGCAGGAACTACTAGATGCATTAAATCCTAATAAAGCTTCTGGGTCGGATGAGTTACCTGGAAGACCTTTTCATGGCAGATAGCTCCATTACTGGTAGCGTGGCGTAGTGGTAGCGTCGTTGGTCTAGATCAACGAAGTTAACCTACGCTGAGCCCTGTTAGTACTGGGATGGGTGACCGTGTCCGGGTTCGACTCCCGGAGGCGGCACTTTATTTCGGTATACGGTAACCAACCACCCAAGTCGACTCAGCCTTTTACCCTCCGTGGGACGATAAAATGAGTACCAGACAAAGGGCGATGATGTTCTGCGGCTGGGGAGTAAAGGCAGGCATGGTGTCATTTGCAGGTAAAACTGTGTGATCCATGTCTGAACGCATTTGATGCGCTTCGCGTAAAAATGCGCTATACAAATCGATGTATAGGCCTACGTATATACTTTACTTACCGCCATCAAACTTTGTATTGTGTAGTGCTACCAGAGGACTGGAAGCGTGCACATGTTACTCCCGTGTTTAAACAGGGAAACAGAGCAGATCCTGGAAATTATAGACCACTTTCTTTAACGAGTATATCACGCAAAGTTCTCGAACATAGTTGGAGGCCAAAATAGAGTGGCACCTTTTTTCCGGACACGGTGTATATATGCCAGATTGAATGACACAGTGGGCCATATGCGTAATAGCCAGAATGCGCTAACGGATGAATGCGAAAAACATGCGATGGCTATGATTGTTAGCATGCATGATGTGTCAGTTATTCGCGCTCGTGCTGTGTGTTAAATTGTTGAACGGATTTAACTGGATGTCACAACGGAAGCCGCACTTCGCCGCTTAAAAAACATTTATTTTGCATTTGTACATCCACACATATTATATGGTCTTAAGTGTATGGAAACACATTTCCTTCTTATTTGGATAAATTAACTGTACTTATAATAATAAGCATCTTAGAATCTTACAGAAAAAAGGCCGTAATTGTTGTAAGGAAAGTCTATATCTGCAGTATAATACTCTGCCTCCTGTACAACTGTTTAATTACCAGGTTTTGAATCTTGTGCACAAAACGGTATTTTCTCCCTATTTACTGCCATCTATATTCCAGAATTATTTTATTCCTACTAGATCTATTCATGGATATGAAAATAGACACAACAAACTTTATTTAACCCATGTTAACACTAGATTTGGACAGCGAATATTGAGACATATAAGGGCACTCAATTACGGAATCGTCTACCTAATAATCTCTCTAATAATACTGCATCCCAATCCTTTCGGAATAAATTACAACTGATGTTGAACTGTGACCCAATGTAATAAAGAAACCACGGTGTATGTATACTGGATTTATCGTTATTATTGATTATATGTACTTGTATTTGCACTGAAATTGCACATGTTGATGTTACTTTCTCCTCCTGTCTTTTTTTCTTTTTTGATGTATTCGTGTTTGTTTTTTTTTGTTTCAGGCGACTAGTTTTAATGAGCGTAATGCTTTTCTGGTAGCCTTTCAAGTGCTACAACATTTATTAC
>Ga0209363_1000640_pt1 | contig 14407 bp, 5 predicted proteins | sample WorMetexBAHAMAS3_FD_187385 | JGI IMG/M metagenome (GOLD analysis project Ga0209363, IMG submission 187385) | Marine gutless worms symbiont microbial communities from Max Planck institute for Marine Microbiology, Germany - Inanidrilus exumae... | ecosystem: Host-associated > Annelida > Digestive... | reverse complement strand
ATTTGTATAGCGCCATATGGTCGTAACTTCAGAGGCGCTTGTAAGGCATTCAGCACTGGCTGTAGAACACAAATGCGTGAAAAAACCAACACCTAATGATTGCAAGTATTGCAAAGACTCACTTCACGAATTTATTCTATTAGAACAACTAACTGCATGGTATAATCAACATTAAACATGCACTGCGCATTCAGACTGGCGCAGCGTAGTGTATTATCGCTCACATCTACAAAGGCATCAAATATCTTCAGACCGCAGCTGAAATAAAGTGGCGCTTGTACATTTTCTATATATATATATACAACATTACTATACAGCATTACTAGCATCATCATCATCATCAGCTGTCATCTTCTCGGTTAGAAGGTAGACATGCCGCCGTACAGACTCTCCATTCATTTCGGTCTTCAGCAAGTCTTTTAATTGCTTCATAAGTGTTCATCTGGGTCCATTCTTTTATGTCATCCAACCACATTCGTCTCGGTCTTCCTTGTGCTGTATTAGCATTCAGTTTGCCTTCCAATATTCGTAGTGCACTTTCTCCACTGGATCCTCTCAGGACATGTCCTGTATATGCCATTTTCTGTTTCTGAATACTTTTGTATAGGTACATTTCATTTTGCTTCATACGTTTTAGAACTTCTTCATTCGTAATTTTGTCATTCCATTTTATCTTCAGTATTCTTCTGTAGCACCACTGTTCGAAAGCATTTATTCTTCGGATGACATCCCTGTTCATCGTCCAGCTTTCACATGAGTACTTTGCAACAGGAAACACATAGCAGCACAGTATTCTTTTCTTTACTTGTAGATTGATGTTTCCCTTTAACAATTCTTTATGTTTCCAAAAAGTATCTTTTGCCATGGCTATTCGTGTTTTAATGTCAAGTTCACATCGACCATTCTCTGTCATCCAGCTACCGAGATATTTATACTGCGAGACTTGTTCCAGTGCTGCTCCATTGATTGTTATTTTGCATCCGTCTCTTCCTGTTTTGCAGAATACCATTGTCTTTGTCTTTTTTATGTTCACTTCCATTCCATACTGTTCACATACTTCAGTGACTCTTGTGATGATTGTCTGTAGTTCAACTTCTTCATCACTCACAAAGACTGCATCATCTGCATACCGAAGATTAGTAAAGTTCTGTCCGCCAACTGAAATACCTTTGATTTCATCCTGTATTTCTTTCATCATGTATTCAGTGTACAGATTAAACAGTATGGGTGAGATGATACATCCCTGACGTACTCCTCTACGTATGCATATTCTTCTTGAATTCCCATCGGCTGTTCTGATGACTGCATATTGGTTCCAGTATAACGATGTGATTAGTTTTCTTTCCAGATCTGGAATACCGGCTATTTTCATTATTTTGAGTAGTTTTTCATGATTGATCCGGTCGAATGCTTTTTGGTAATCCACAAAACACGCATATACTTTCTTGTTGACTTGCATGGATCTGTCAACTATAGACCTAAGCTGAAATATAGCATCTCTGGTACCTCGACCTTTTCTAAATCCCATTTGACTGTCCGACAGGTGCTTTTCAATCAAAGGTGTGATTCTTGCATTTATAAGGTGTAGTAGAATTTTGGATGCATGTGAAATCAAGCTTATCGTCCGGAAGTTAGCACATTCTTGAGCATGCTGAATCTTTGGTATAGTGATGAATATAGTCTGAAGGAAGTCTTCTGGGATTTTGCCGTTATTGTAAATTTTATTCATGAGTTTTGTTATAGCCTGGATTCCTTTCTCTCCGAGTGTCTGTAAGAATTCTGCTGGGATGTTATCAGCTCCTGTTGCTTTATTCCTTGTTAGTTTTCGTATAACTGTCTTCACTTCCAGCTCGGTTATCATACACACTTCCTGTGTTTCCATATTGTCATTCGGTGTATCCCTATTATCGTCATATAACTCTTCCACGTATTGTGCCCATCTTTCGATGATCTCCGTTGGTTCGTTCAAAAGGTTGCCGTCTTTGTCTTTTATTGTTCGTGCATGGGAACATCGTTTATACGTAAATTCTTTAATTTTTTTGTATAGCAAAGGATTGTGGGTTGCTTCCAATCTTTCGATTTCTGCACATTTGTCATTCATATATTCATTTTTTCGGTATCTGCATAAACGCTGTATTTCCTGTTTTAACTCTCGGTATTTCTTAATCCCATTTCTGGTTTTATCATCTTTATACCGTCTTCTCTCTTCCATTTTCTGTAGTATTTCTACAGTCATCCACTGTTGTCGTTTCTCAGGTACGTGTTTGCCACATACCTCTTCTGCTGTAGCTACTATGCGTGATTTGATCTCTGCCCAAAATTCATCTGTGTCATCTATATCGATATCATTTTCAAATTTTTCTTCTGCCACCTCTTCAAACTGGTGTTTGATTGTGTCCTTCTTCAAGATATCAGTGTTCCATCGTTTTGCGGCTTTGTCTTTCTTGTTTGTCACATTCCGTTGCAGCTTTATATGGGTTCTTGCAATTACTGGGTTATGATCTGATCCACAGTCTGCACCTGGTCGTGTTTTACAGTTTGTTATTCCATTTCTGTATCTTTTGTCAATCATGATGTAATCTATCTGATTTTTTGTTTTTCCGTCTGGTGCTGTCCATGTGTGTCTAGCATTCATTCTGGTCTGGAACCATGTATTAGCAATCATGAGGTTGTGCCTTCGGCAGTAGTCTATGATGTGTTGTCCATTTTCATTCCTTTTTCCCAACCCATAGGGGCCAACTATGTCCTCTTCCTTTATATCCCCTACTTTTCCGTTGAGATCACCCATTACAACTAGGCAGTCTTCATGCTTCTTGTTCAGTGTCACTGCACTGCTGAGTTGTTCATAGAACGCTTCTATCTCTGTCTCAGGAGAGTCATTTGTAGGTGCATACACTTGGATAATGAGCATGTTCACTGGTTTGGCTTTTAGTCTTATGCAGATTATTCTGTCTGACACTGTGTCGTAGGACTGAACGGCTGCTTTGGCTGAGCCAGACAATATAAATGCTACTCCTTTTCTTTTCTTATCAGACCCGGAGTATATAACCCGGAACTTCTCTGTTACTGTCGGAATTGTAGCTTCAAATTCACCATTTCCATCACAAAATGTTTCTGCTACACCAAGTATGTCTATATTCATTCGATTCATTTCTTGTAATATGTTTTCCAATTTTCCTGTTTGACACATGCTTCTCACATTCCACGTTCCCAATGTGTAGTAAGTTAGTTTTCCATTGTTCTGATGCTTTCCAGTATCTATTTGTTGTTTATTAGTTGTTGAACGTCTGTACGTTGACATATCCTCGGGGGCTGATAACTGCAATAGGCCCCCAGTACTATTGCAGTGTAAGCTATTACTTTCTACATTCTCTTCTTCAGTCGCACAACTTTCATTCCTCCTGGCGGTCCCCTGACCCTGTATATGAATTCCCCCGATGCTTCCTGAGTTTCACGATCCTTCGCCTCTTCAACTAGTCGTTTGCACTGTTCACGTTCCATTCTGGTCATGTCGTGTGATATAATGATGTGTTTGTAGTTGTCTGCCTTCTGCAGCTTGTATGTAGTTTCCATTATGTTATTCTTGAGCATGCCCGATGACAACTGTATTAGCAGAGGTCTAGTTGCAGGGCCTCTTCTACCGATGCGGTGTATTTTCTTGACATCTTCTCTAGTAATATCTAAGCCGAACACTTCATCGCACATAGCTAGGAAGAGATCACTGTCGTGTTTCACAACTGCTTCATAGCCTATTCCAGCCTGACTCTCGGGTATTTTGTAAAGAATGATGTTGTTTTTTCTGTCTTCTTTGTCCCGGATCTCTTGTGCTTTTACACGTGTTTCCTCAATCGATTGCTCTACCATGTTTATATCAGCTGATACTGTCTCCAATTTGGAATCCACAGCTTTATTGACAATGTCTGTCCATTTCAGGTTTCCAGAGTCCGTCGCAATGTCATCTTGTACCATTTGCAATTTAGCATTCATGTTGAGTATCTCTTTGTGCATTTCTTTCATTTCTTTGTCGTTGTCATTTAATCTCGACTCAAATGCTCTTTTGTTTTCCTTCACTTCCAGTTCGATAGAATTCATTCTCTGCTCCATATCCTCCTGTCTCTTCTGAATTGCTGAGATATTCTTTACAATCTGTGTTGCCTGTCCCATACAATCCGGACAGAACCACATGACACCTCCCGTGTTTGAAGGACCACTATCATTTGAAGCTTCCACAGAGCATGTCTTTAGGAATTTGTAGCCTTCCGCAGTTATGCCCACACACTTAATGTGGTACCATTTGCTGCACATTTCGCAAGCCACTGCACTTTGATTCGACTTCACTTCTGAGGTGCATTTTTTGCAGGTACTAGCCATTCCGTATGGTGACGGTATCACTGCACCGATACAAGTAGCTTTCTAACAAGTAACTTCAAAATAACTTCAAATACTTCAAGCAGCGAATAAAAATGCACTCTGACTTTGACTCGGATACTTTTAAAACCACACGGTTTACATTAACATTAAAAACACTCGATAAAAACTATTTAAAAGCACTTTAAAAACCAGTGACTGATAAAAACACGTCCGCCATTCTGAACTTAACTTTTCACATGTCATATCACTCCGTAATTACTAGCCCACGTACGTATAGGCGTTAAGCTTCCAGTTCAGAAATTAATATAGCTGTACTTGTATGGCTAGTAATTACGCTCTCTTCACTGACTCAGAATCACTGAACGCATCGAATACAAGCTCCTCTCACTTACCTACAAAGTTCTTACAACTACCCAACTCCATACTTTCATAACCTCATTTCTGTTCAACGTCCTCGCAGTACTCGCTCTTCATCCGTCGTTATACTCTTGCTCGGCCACCTTCATCCTCTCTAAAATAATTGATTGCTACTTTTCGTTTAGCCAAAACATCGGCGTGTATTGCTCTTTACGATCGCATACAACTAATGCAGCAGCGACGGCTTACGTGTAGGCTACTTTTCGTTATGCTTCACCTTGTCTCCGGAATCAGGTCCCTCTGTCTCTTCGTCAACCTTACCTCATTGTAGTACCAGTTCCTCCATTTCTGACTCACATAATGTTGCGTGACAAAGTTGTGCGATAAAATTGCAGGTGTGACATCAGTCTTATGCAAACATAGCAACAGTTCATGCACATGTTAACAGTGCTAACACTGAAAATAGTGAACACCATAAAAGATGGTATAACACCGTGCCTTGTCGCTTAGATAGGGCTGTTGAATTAACGCATTAACTAACGTGATAACGCATTAAGGAATTAATCGTGATTATAAAAATTAATGCCACTAAAATCTTCAATGCAATTGCAAACTAGTCACAACAGTACCAAGATTCAATACATACTCCGTGATAATCAAACTTTACTCCGTTAATGAACAAGCATTTACTTTCCGGTTGCGTCACTACTCTAAATTTCGTTTGATTTTACCATTCTATGATGACATTTTCTGCTAATGCCATTTAATTTTTATACCAAGACGTTATTTATTATTTATAACCCCCTACACTGGGTGACTTCACTTTTTAGATCTGTCTTTTCACTAAGTATAAAGACTGAGCTAATCCGTAATCTGAGCAGCCAACTTTGGTCTCAGTCCCAACATCGGATTAGCGTTTTAGCTGAGCAGAAATTGTTCTAAAAATACAACAGTAGGTTACACAGGCTGACAGATAGAAATATTCAGTGGAAGCGGCTCTACGACGTGATCTGTTTCTTAGGCGAAGGATACAGCTGCTATTCCGGCTGCCGCAATCATTGCCATGTTTGTTTATGTTTACTTTGAAGTGTCTTTTTGCTCTCAGCTATAGTGATTAACCTATCTCTTCCATGTAAGCACAATTGGACTGAGACTAGAAAGTTTGGATTAAGTTTGGTCTCAGTCAAAAGTTTTGGACTGAGCAATTCGCTAAGACCAAACTTTGTTCTCAGCAAATCGCTCAGTGAATTGCCGAGACCAAAACTTGGTCGGACTAGACCAAACCGAAAAAATGAACGTCACTTTTTGGATTAACTTTGGTCTCAGTCCGACTTTAGGACTGAGCGAAAAGACTGATCTGAGAAGTGAAGTCACGCACTGTAACACAACACAGAATTAATGTACGTTAAAACTGCGATTAATGCGTGATCAAAATAATTAATCACAAGATTAACGCGATTAAAAAAATAATTACTCAACAGCCCTACACTCAGATATTCAACTTTTAACATTTATATCTGCTGGTTTATTATTAGCTTTGTAGAGTCTGTTGTGATTTTGCTATGATGTAGGACATTTAGAAAGTGTCCATTGCCTTTTCTTTGTATTGGCAATACATGTGCTTAGTGGTGCTTATCTGTATGCCCGTATAAAGGTATAAATATTTGATTATCCACAAAGTCATTATATTCAAATGAAAGTGATTTTTCATGCTCAATTTGCTATGCTGAGGGCAGACATCAAGGTCAATTATTTGGCCAATCACAGTCAGTTATTAGGCCACAGCTCAGGTATGGCATGGCTAGTAATATGGCCAGTTACTTGAGTAGAAAGCCGTGGAAAGTTTACATTTTTGGTAAAACTGTCATTATGGCATGTGAACTTGGTGATGCAGATTCATGTCAGTGCAGTGTGCAGCAATAGTCAAGGCACATGGCCACCAGGTACGCAGTCACAAAGCCACCAAATGCTGTCAGGAGTGCCCATATTGTGACGTCTGTCGGGGCCACATCCTTTTGTTTGAATGAGTATAGGATGTGTTCATGCATATTACTGTTTCTTGTGTTGATTTCAGATGTTGTTTATAAAGCTGAAAATGGCAGACTGTCTCACATATTGGTCTTACAGTGGCGACGACTTTTGCAGACCGTGGAATCCATGTTACGATGAGAGCGCTTTTACTGACGAAGAAGGGAAAGAAGATACAAGTTTACTCGATGACTTAGCAGAAGCAAAACGTCGCCATATTAGCACGGACGATATCGACAATGACGCAGACACTGTATCACTGTGGGATGACGTTTTCGACGAACAGTGGACAACCAAAGATTCCAACAGTGGTCCTACGCTGGCAGAGTTAAATGGCGGTGAACTCACAGATGTGGAACACTATGAGCCACTGAAGATTGCCAGAAAACGGAAAAGATCAGACAGCACGTCAGCCAGTACTCCTCAGCAGAATGCTGGGAGGTCAGTGACTCGAGTGAAACTTGCTAATGTGAATACCTCAGATCCAGTATTTGAAACTGTTAAGCAGACACAAGTTGCTACTGGCAAATGCACAAATGATGAAGTGGGACTGTTGTGTAATCAGCAGAGGTCAGTGTCACTAGAAGAACTGCAAGATGTGAAAGGAACAAGTCCATTAGAGCCTGATGATAGAGTCATCCAGAGTGGTTGCCTGTTGGTTTGTGACAGGCAGTTAAAAAGTGCATCTTTGCTGCATCAACCAAAAGTTGATTCACCAGATGCATGCAGGACTGGTAACAGTCATTCCATACAGGTGTTTCCGTCAACTATGGAGCATTCACTTGAATTAACTGCATCACGATCGGTATCTAAGAAGATGAGAGCTAAATCTAATCACAGAGGTAGTAAACACATACACTATGCACTTGTTATGCAGATGCAAGTATTTGACCAGACTTGCATTGTGTTGTCAACGATTATGAGCTTTGGAGAATGTAATTACTAGCTGTAAGTTATATTAAATTACACCAGATGTTACTTCTACTGGATTCTATCATATTAAAACACAGATTGTGTGTTTTAATAGGATACAATTCAGTAGAAGTTTATTAAACGTTCTTGCAGATAAAAACTGGAAAAAAAAACATATGAAATGGTCAAAAGAGAGCCAGATGATAGGATAAACATGGGAGATCAGAATCCTGCTGGCAACAGCTGAAGACCATATATTGACTTACATGTGTCTGAGCTTATTACAGTGTCCTAATGGATGAGGTCTCAGTATGTACTTTTCATGACCTAAGACGATACTGCAGAATCTGGGCAGCGGAAACCAACAAGTAACCACCCACCATCCCCATACTGAATGTTGACCATGCAGATAACTTCATATACTGTGGTTCGATGAAGTCATCTGATGGATATTGCCGATCTGACATGAGATGACGCATTGGCGTCATCAGTAATGTCCTCCGTACGCCGTCACTGTCTACGAAATTACGCATTTACCAAACACTTGTCTCATTCGTCCTGTTATATGCATCTGAGATGTGGACTCTACTTGCCTCCGACACCAAGAGCCTGTAATCCTTTCAAGTGATATGTCAGAGGCATATTCTCCGGATCCGATGGTATGACTGTATCTATAACACCGAGATAGCTGGAGAGTACCGGAGTGTAGCAGGCTATCACAGCCACTCATGGATCTATTATCAGAATGCGCAACAGCCTGTTTGGTCATGTAGCCAGGCTTGGGAAGGACACCCCAGCACATCAAGCTCTTCAGCACCAGATCGACGTCTCTTTTGGACGTCTTCTTGATCGCTCCAGGTCGCTCAAGAAGCAAGTGGCTGGATCATATTCGCTGGGCAGACAACCTCCCACCCACTGATCTCTGGAGATGTGCTGTCCATCAAGGTCATTCTGGGGTGATGGAATGTCCCAGCCAGCTACACTACGATGACAGTTGTCTTGGGGGGAAGGTGAATATCCAAATATTGGTGTCATGGTGTGCACAGTATGTAGTAAGTAAGTAAGTAAGTAAATGTCGATTTGTAAAGAGCAATTACGTGAACACCTCTAAGGCGCTAACGCTACGAATGTCCAGCAAACAGATACATCTTCAGGTCGTGTCAGTCCGGCAACAGAAAATGCATGGGTCCCAAGGGTGGTACGGCGAACACGTGGAACTGACAGTTGAAGGTCATATATATTGTGACGTCTGTAATGTGTGACTCAGTAATGTGGGTCAGTAGCACAATGACTGTAAATGTGGTACCAAATATCTTGGACATTGTGCAAGATGGATTCGTTGTTACTATAGACCACCCACCATCCCCATACTATAGACCACTAATGGGAATTGATGTATGGTCTGCCAAATAGCAGCAATTCCGATGACCTTGAATGATCTCCAAGGTCATTTGTTTACTTCAAGCCTTTTTAGATGTGATTTTTAGTACTGATGTGCAGAAGTTGACAAGATTTTAACTGACATAGTGCATCGCTTAGTCCCTCTGCGATAGCCAAGCTTCTTATGTGAAATGTTTGTAGCGGTTACGATGCAGCCTGCATCAGTTGCTGAAACTGAAGAAACGGAAGTGGAAATGAGTGATGCTGAAAACTCTGGTGGTGACGACTCGCTACCTCGTGATGGTATTTGGATATTTGTTGCATTATTCAAGTGCAAATGTTGTTAGCCATCGAAACACCATATCTCAAAGCAAACCAAAGAGTTACATTTATTTTTGTTATGTTGTAGTTATTTCATGGTCGGCCTACTGATGTAGGAGAGCTGACATAACTGGTGCAGTGCCTCTTTGCTTCGGCGACTGGTGGTGGATGGAGAAAGGATTGGTCCAGTGGATGATTTTACCTTGTTTCAGTCAGCCCTTTTTTGAGTGCTCTGACACTGTTTGTTGGGTGATGGGAAGGGCATCCAGACCACAGCTCATAAAGGTCCTCTGCCACTTGTCCTGAAGGGGGCGTGGTCAGGTCACGTGAACCATTTAAATCTTGATAGGCACCAATCATATCTCTGGAACGGCTGAAGCTACAGTGATCCAATTTTGTGCACCGATAGGCTATATCAAGTCCCAGCATATGGCGAATAAACCACCCTTAAAAGGGGCGTGGTCAGGGTCATGTAACCCATTTTAAATTTTCGGACCTTAATGATATATCTGAAACGGCTAAAGCTAGAGTCGCCAAGTTTTTTTTACACAGGTAGACTATATCGTAGCCTAGCTTAAGATGATGACAAACCACGCCTAAAAGGGGCGTGGTCACGTGTCACGTGACCCGTTTTATTAAATTTTGCCCCCAATTGTATCTTTGGAAATGGTGAAGCAAGGCACGTCAAATTTTGTTTGCTCATTGACTCACAGGAGTGCTAGCGCATGCATGATGTATTACCCCCAAAAGGGATGTGTGATGTGTCACGTGACCTCTTTAAATTTTGGGAAACTAAAATGAAGGCATTTTAAGCTATTAATCTTGCTTGATTCTATAAATATGAATTGCAAAATCTAGTAATAATATTACAAGATAATAATAATAATTGTAAATGTAAAATACTGTGAGACAGTTGTAATTGCAAATGAAGCGGAGTATATAACACGAAAAGTAATTGTTGTTAATGGTGCAAGACAGAGACATAGGTGCAATGGAACACTAATAGAAAATTGTATGTGGCCTATCAAATGGCAGCATTGCCAGTACCCTTGAATGAACTTGAAGGTCACTTTTTGCTGTTTGAAACCTTTCTGACTCCCGTTCTTCATGAAAAATATTACAAATTTACTAACATAGTGCGTCACGCAGTCCCTCTGTGGTAGCTGAGCTTCTTGTTCATTACATGATGGAACATAGCTGCGTCGTGTGACAGACTAACCAGAGTAACTACATGAAATGACATTCATTTAGGAGCAACATATAACAGCTGTGAATAATTTACTTTGCTGTTTGATATGCAAGCATTGTGACATCACTGTAGATGCTTTGTCGTCATCATGGTGCAGAAGCACGTCCAGCAGCAGCATTGAAGCACAGAAACGGTACTTTTGGCTGTATAATATCCAGTCAAAAGGTCCAAAGTGTCAGCCTCCGACAGCCCAGTTCTTTCCTGCATCCTGTGATCCACATGTACTGTCATCCTTCCATGATCCGGTGACCAGTGCCAGACCGCGAACGTCCGCAAAATATTCTGGACATCCGGGCGATCGATCTGTGTCGGACTTGGATGCGAATCCGCGTCGTTTGCTTCAGATCGGCGACGAACTCCAGCGGTTGACCGCCGTCGTCAGCGCTACTCCGGGTACAGCGGGAGACTGTTCAGTGTCTCCTCGCGAGAAGAACAAATACGCATCGAGGATTTGTCGACTAAAGAGGAAGGCACAGCATGAGGCCAACAAGATCAAACTGCAGGGCCTTGAACAAGAGCACCGTGAGTGTCGACCCGTCTGTTGTATATGATATACATGCACATAGATGTACCGTCCTGTACAGGTTAGCCTAGCGAAACTTTTGATGCCTTCAGCCTGTACTGAATGCTGAAAGATGTGCTGGATAAACAGAAACTGTAAGTAATAATCTGAACTAGACAGCACTCAGTAGTGTGTATACCTCCACCGTGCCACACTGAAACCATCTGTGTTGTTAATGCACCACATATGGGCTGTTTATTTGCAGTTAGAAAATGAAAGTAACAAGAAAAAGTCCCGATGGCACTTACGACTGACTGGTAAACTTGCAGCATCCACAGTAGTGAGGATATTTAGTCAGTGTTTCTAGAGTAACACACTGCTGCTGTTCTAATCAGCTGTCCCATTATGCAGATCTACTCCAGTTCATATTTCTTTTTTTCTTTCAGTCTTAAAACTACCATTTTAAACCCATGTATTCTGTTTTAGTGCTCTTTTAGAGTCCATCATATCCGTATTGTACATGATCACATTCAAAACCAGAATTTTGTATTTATTCTGATTCACTTACTGTGTGTGCGGAAGACCACACACACACTACTATTGCAACCTCAACTACTGCTATTATTACTGCTTACCTTTTAGTTTTCTCACAGTAAATTATTACTTTAAAGGTGCGATGTGACCTAGATTGTGTTGAAAGCGCTGTTATATTTCAATCAACCAACCAACCTTTCCGTTTTTGTTTAACTGGCTTACTTACTGAAGGTTTTTTGTCACCCAACCAGGCAGTGCTGAAGCACAGATGAGAACGTGGATATCATACTTACAACTACATGCACTAGTGTGTTATGGTACGTGTGCAAGGGCAATTAATAACTGTGCTGGATGAGATCAAGACACGTCTAGTTCAGCGGGTCAGATGTCGGAGGTCAGATCAAAGATCGACAGGTGAAAATTCGACCATGTCGTCAACGTTGCAATCACTGATGAAAGCACACCTGAGTACGTTTGAATGTCATAATGATCTTTTTGTTTGCTCATGAACTAAAATGAAGGCACTCTAAGCTATTAACCTTGCTTGATTCTATAAATATGAATTGCAAAATCTAGTAATAATATTACAAGATAATAATAATAATTGTAAATGTAGAATACTGTGAGACAGTTGTAATTGTAAATGAAGCAGTGTATATAACACGAAAAGTAAATGTAGATAGTATTGTGCTACGAAGAGTTCTAATTTATCGTAATAAAATGTGCATCAATATAAAACCAAGTATACCAGGTGAATGGTACTAATATAAATAGTATTTCTTTTGGGTCGATAGAATAAAGATCTTGATATGTGTGTGTATATATGTGTGTGTGTGTGTGTGTGTGTGTGGATGTATTGCTTCTTTTTATTTTTGTTGTTATGCCTATATGTAGTTACTTTTGCCTTTTTGCCTCTCTCCTTTGTATATATGTAATCTCCAGAGCCGATGTCTGTCAAAGGATGTGGATGAAGTTTGGATGAGGCACTGGACAATTGTTTTGTCATGCATGTCTAAGAGAGGTGGTCCAATCCTCTTAAAAATCCGAATAAGTTGAGCAATGAAAATTGATCAGGGAAATAATGAGAAATGGAGTGCAATCAGGAAATTTATCAAGGACATTTTGAGGTCAGGGAAGCTGGTGTAAGACAACCAAGGCTGTTTCGTTTTTTCTGTCAGTTCACAACATTTTTCAGCTGATCAATAAGTGAAGTTCAAATATGCAATTTCTTGCTACATTGCATTCTTATGCAACTAACAGAGAATGGTCACCCGGCTAAAAATTAGCATATCATGCCTTTTTTTGGCGGGAAAATTTTCATCCTGCATTACGTGAGCAAATTTCGGAAAGCAGGAGTGAGCCTTCGACATGATAGTCCTGTGATGAAGGACAAAAAGCATTGGGTAGCATGAGTCTTTGTTGACAATTTGCAGGTGAAATGATTGCCGAGCACACAGACGAGTATGTCAGCTGCACGTTAGAACGACTTCAGCGAAAAGCTCGACGCTAGCTGACCAGCTCACGCTTGACTCGTTATAATAATAATAATTATTATTATTATAACTTATCATTATTATTATAATCATTATTTAGTCTTGTTTCAACACTGCCATGCTTAATGCTTTTCATTGTCTGTGATTGTAATTCACTGTTGATATGATTGCACCTGTGATAAGCTATGTACAGGAATAGCGGCGAGGACAAGAGGATTTGGGGGCTAAGCCTCAAATGCCACAGATAGTCCCCAAACTTGAACGATCCAGCCCCCAAAACAGGACTCCACTAAATTAGTTTTACCGCCGAATATGTGTATTTTTGCATTAGCGGCATAGGTATATAACTACTGAGCAGTAATGGGCGAAATATCTGAAAGCACCAAAAGTCAAATCCTGAGCGCAGTATTGCTCAGTTTTTAAATTGTTTTCAGCTTCAGGGGGCTTTGCTCCCTGAGCCCATGATCAGGGGCTTTGCCCCTGGATCCCACTAGGAGTATAGCCCCCAGATCCCCACTATAGGCTCATGCTCCCTCGTTCGCCATGACTTGGAGCTATATCCCCCCAAACAGTATACTTTGGTCTTGTCGCTGCACACGACTTTGCATGTGTTATATATCACCCAGAAGGTGAGAAGGTACGGGAGTGATTGCCATGGCTAGTGCTGTACAATGCTATGGGCTTGGCAATTGGAGTGACGTGACCGGATCTTTTCTCACTTTTATGGCAGTGCATTATAATTTATTTTTGATGGTTAAGAGATATACTGTGCATTGTTCAGATTTTTCTTCCCCAAAGTTTCAGATATTTTACCGAGTTTATTTTAGTGATGTGTACTTGATGTTTCTGATGAGGTTGTTATGCAAAATGTTAAGATAATTATTGGGGAGGGTGTCCATAAATTTTTAGTGTTTGCATTATATAACACGTGGATGTTGGATAGCCATTCTGCATTTACGTGTGCTGCACTTTATTGTATGTGAATTTGTTATGCAAGAATTTCGTTGCCATGCTGTTGTAAAAGCACGTTATAATATAACAAGAAATACGTTCTGTGGAACATGGTATCTGCCCCATAGCCGAGTTCACAAGTCCATACTGAATTGTGGGCATAGTAACAGAATACCGTATCCTCTTTTCTGTTGATGTTGTGATGTACATGTATTGCTTAAAAATATTAAGTGAATACTGAAAAGTCACTAGGTTGTTCAAACCATTGCCGAGATATCGTAATCTTTAACTTGTTAGGATGCCGGCCGC
>Ga0209363_1000638_pt1 | contig 14420 bp, 10 predicted proteins | sample WorMetexBAHAMAS3_FD_187385 | JGI IMG/M metagenome (GOLD analysis project Ga0209363, IMG submission 187385) | Marine gutless worms symbiont microbial communities from Max Planck institute for Marine Microbiology, Germany - Inanidrilus exumae... | ecosystem: Host-associated > Annelida > Digestive... | reverse complement strand
GTTTAATCAACTGTTTTGAGTCTGAATGTATGCCATTTTCAATAATTTGACAAAAAAATCATCCATAAACGTGTTTAGTAACAGATAAAAAAGCTGACTGCCTAAAAACATGCCCTTTTGTGCAGAGACAGATAATGACTATGACGCCGATAAAAAACCTGTTTGAGCTGCGGAGGGTCAGCAAGATCCCACTTCATGATACTCATGTCTCGACCGCCACTGAATAGACTCGTGCCATTCAGACACAAGGACTGGACGCCATCCGAGTGATTCGGCTCCAGGCTGCAGCGTGGGTTGATGACGCCGGCACAGTCAGATGGTACTTGGAATACCTGTTAGACACAAACACCCCAATTTAACTAACAGTTTCCAGCTGTAGAGTGACTGACACTGTCGGTTCGAAGGGCAAATCCGTCGTCACTCTTCCACAAAGGTATAAAAGTTCTCCGCCAGAACAAATGAAGTAAGAAAACCAAGGGATAACTGGCTAACTCAGAAAAATTTACCTGAAAAATTGCCATTAAAATGGATGAGGAGGCAGAGGAGGACCACTTCCATTGAGGACTGATGCAATATTTTGAATGGCGGGATGCCCCTCCTAATGATAACCAGCAGAACTTGCCCATAGTATGTCTTTAATATAAGCAAATCTATTTGAATATTAAGGAACATCCAAAAATTAGGAAATTTTAGAAAAAGCACCAGAACGTGCACATCCAATTATCTGTTTACTTTTGCAAGTGATGACGTCATACCAGGAAAACAAACAAGGGAACAGGCTATTGGAGTGTTGAGTGAGACATTACAAAACATATAGGCATAACGACGTAGAAATAGGTTCTTAAAACATAAACTGGTAAAATAAATAACTTCTTAGCTAATCTCAATAACGCATTACAACGCAAACAAAACAAGCGTATCCTGGCATGACGTCACACATGACGGAAATAGTCGAAAAATAACTATACCAAAAAGACCAATAAATGTGTACTTTTTAACATTTTACGGCATAATTTATCAAAATTTGTTACAAAGATGGGTTTATATTGTAGTAAAGAAAGCAGCTAGAAACTACTTTTAATCAATATGGTAAAAAATCGTTGCATATCACCATTAAGCCTTTGAGCAACGTACAACAATGTTATAATATGGCCCTGCTACTAATAAACTCTACAGAACATATCTATGTTATTTAAGCATTTCAACACCAACCACACATTTTCATCAAAAATAACTGAAATCAACAGTTCTAAAACGTTTTTGTATCACAACACACTTTCAAAATGTCTTACAAAAAAAACTCTGTTACCTTCAGGCAGCGATCTTTGGATCCAGTAACAGCACAACTGTCAGTGCTCGTAGCGCTGTCTCCAACGGCAAGAGAAATAATAGCGGCCTGATGGCCTCCATATAACTTGCCCACTGACCGAAGCCTGCACGTAGTAAGCATAACAGTAGTAATAATAACAATAATACAACAGTAATAAAATGGCACAAACCATGATCATAATGTACTAAGCAATAATAAAATCATTGTTTAGCAGGCCTTGCTTCTGGAGTTACTCCACGACGTGTTGAGTTACCAAAAGAGAGCCTTTTCAAGGAATTAAACTAAGTTATTACAGGTCAGCTGCCTTTCATGTTACATACAATGTCTGTCAAAATACTGAATACGATACGATACGATACGATACGGTAGATTTACGTGCGCTCAAAAGCTGACGACATGGCCAGCTTAATCTAGCGCACGGCCCAGAAACGAAAAATAATGAAAAAATCAAAATCAAGAACCCAGTAGCTCAGAAGAAACGGTGCAGGCAAAAGTCCGTGGAGGCAGTCCGGGAGGAAGAAGTGAAACTAAGGGGGGTAGCATAACAAAACTCAAAGCATTAATGGCAACATTCGATGCTCATCTTTCGTGATCCACAAAGGACTCCTGAGGAAAGACACGCTGCATCCACTACACTGGCTGTCTGACTTCCGTATCCAAACAGTATTAATACAGTTCAGGCCAACAGTTTACGTCCGCTTAATCAAAAATCCGAAAATTATTAATTACTGGCAATATAACAAGCAAATGCAGTAAATATTCTATTCGATTCTGTACCAGTCAATACAACATGCAGTCTGAGATGGCAGTCTCTGTCCCCGCTGCCGCAACCTGGCAAACTTGACCAAACATAACATTTCCTGATGTCCGACTGGTTCTAGCACCTAACGAACTGGATAAAACATCGTGCTTAATTCTGGCCATTTGCTCCATTATGTGAAAACATGACGTCATTCCCAAAACCAGAAGTACATATAGCATTGTCATCACAGGTGGACCGAGCCATGGATACAGGTAACATGTACAGATGGACCTAGCCATGGATACAGGTTAGTTGGAGTTTAACGTCCCCTTTCAGCACAAATATGGCTATAGCAGAGACAAAAGGTCAGGGGTGGAGAGCTATCCCTACCCAGTGAAGGAAGGCCAGAGAGAGAAAAAAAGAGATAAACAGACAGACAAACATACAGTCACGCTGATTGCAATACTTCGTCCATCTACTGGGGACTAAGTAAGTAACAATGCTTGCTACTACATACAAAACCATTTTTCAACTGATAAATTACTTTAAAAGTTCCCCACTACTTGTTTGTAAACATAATGGAAAACTGCTGTGTAAATTACTGAAATGCTTGCAGTCCTGACATTAGTTTGCAGAGTGTAACAACTGTCACAATGTAACATGAAAGAAGTTGCTGAATGCCAACTCGCAACGCCGACCACTAGCCAGATGTTAAATGGTATTGTTACCTCTGCCACTTTTGGCAGGAGTTCTATTTCGACTGTCTGTCTGTCCGTTTGTCTGATTGCTTGTTAGCATGATAACTCACTAAGTCATGGGTGGATTTTGTGAAACTTGGGAATGCTGATTAAAGTTCAGAAGTGAACTCAAATATATTCTTGATATTCTGGATTACTGGCCAACTAACGTGAAAAGTAAAAGTGAAGAAGCTGGGAAAACCAGCTTTTTGATGCAGTGTGGGAAAATTCCAGCCAACATACCTGGTGATGACACTGCCAATTTCAATGTGGTGAGACGAGTGCTTTTGCTCTAGTTAGTATCATCATTAATTAATAAAGTACTAATTCGTTTACTTACTTATTTCACAACTGTCAAGTTGCAAAACCTTATAAATAACATGTAGACAGTACTCACATCCTCAGATCCCAGGTCCTCACATTATTGCCGGCAGCTGTGTATAAGCACGTACCACCAAGACCCAGTGCGATGTCAGTAATATTAATTTCACCGGGAGGACAACTGATTGGCCGACATGATTCGCTGTCAAACAGAGCACTGCCATCACCAGAAAGCCCCGCAGAACTACAAACACAAACCACACAACAGAACGTCTCCATTAAAAACATTTGGAACAACACAAAAAAATTTGTGTGCATCAATACATTCAGCTTACTTTGCCATCATTAAGAAAAGCATTTACGTTTATTTCTGCTTAGCTGTTATAAGCAGAACATGCCCAACTTAAAGCCATCAGACAACAGAATGTACAACAATACATAATGTCATCTTCTTTAATAAGCATAAAAACCATACAGTTTTGCTCAAAAGGCCACTTTAGCACTGTTTTTCATCCGTAATTTTGTCAAATCATTGTAAAGGCAGGTATGGCTCATTCCACTTGTGGACTAAACTGGCAGGAGAAGATGTGTGATCCCTCATTAACATGTTCCCTACCTGAGCACCTTACAGACAAGCACAAATCTGCGGGCTTTACTTTCTAGACAGTCAAACTGACTGAAAGATGGAGAGACAACAACTGGAGACTGACGTCAATGTATGAACACATCGAGAACGGCGCGGATCCCAAACTGTCACGAGATACGCCGACGCCGTGTAGACAAGCTGACTTGCCGAGGAGTACCTCACTGACACTACACTGGCCGGATGACCATCCAGACTTCGAGTCTCCACTCCAGCCGTCAAGTCCCAGATCTTTGCTGTCTGATCTGCATATACGCATCCACTGGTATGTACAGGGATGAGTCCCTACATTATCTTAATACATATTACCTGGTGTACACCCATAGGGAAATGACAAAAACTGAACATTTGTTCTATTTTATATGGTTAAGATACACTGAAATAACGGTTTTTAAGATTAAAGTGCATCAAATATGTTTGCTGGTCAGGCACTCCAGGGATAGCTTACAAGGAATGCTGCCCCAACCAATGTTATTGGTACGTTAACGCCTAGTGGCATCATACACATAAAAAAATGATGATTGGTCATAATGATATCGATGCCTAATTAATAACTCTGGCTCTTGCTTTACCAGACATTTTTCATGTTCACCATGCCTTAGGTCACGTCTCGTAAAAAACCACCAAGAATAACTGCTGAAAATATTTCATAGGCCAGATGCCATCATGTCACCCAATGAATGGTGTCAAAGCACTGAGAAAGCAGTGGTTATGAGAAGCAAATAGTGCATGAGAAACTAGACAGGGCATCTAACAAATCATGAAAACAAACTTCCAGTAGATTCCCAGGAGTTACCAGTAGATATTTTAAGTACATATTTTAACACAAATCTACACATAACTGCAGGCCTGGCAGAAAGTAATGGCAGCCTCCCCCGGGTGGATGACTTATAGTTACCTGCGGGCTGACTGCCTGTACACCGGGATCAGCTCCGGGCCCAACACTCGGTAACAAGTACAGGAAGCCTTTACCTTCTTATACAGTTTATGCGATTTTTTCCATGACATCACGATGTCATTGCAACGTCACAGGAAAAATCGCATCGACATCCATCGCTGCATTCTATCAATCGCAACAAATGCCATAGCACATAAAATTTCCATGAAACCTGGCAAAATTCCAGTAGAACTCCAGGATTTCCAGTAAAAAAAATTCAAGTAGATTCCCAGGATATCCATGATTTCCAGGAGTGTTAAACACCCTGCTAGAGAACACTCCATAGAACGTATACCTCTGCCATGCCACACGGTGAACAGCAGGTGCATAAACCCAAACCCTAACCGGCAACCCTAACTCTAACCTTCCAAAATTTAATAAACTCTTCTCTGGTCTATAATCTATATATTCTCCAAATTTCACCCATAACGTTATGAGCTATCCTTCTAGCAAACAGACAGATGGTGGTCAAAACAGTATCCTGCCAGAAGTGGCGGTACCTTTGCTGGAAGTGAAAAGCGCCGTGTCAGTGGCACAAATTGAGAGAACAGCCTTGCTGTGTCCAACGGCCGTATGACAATGAACCAGTGGACATCCGCCCTGGACTGGCGGCACTGATGACTCCCCAGCACCAGCGGCTGGGGTGATCACTCCTCTATCACAGAATAACATATTGAGTTATCGCTGGCTGTAGCTCCTTTATATCAAACCCTTCAACACATTGCAACACCATCGACAAACAGATTTTTTCAACAACTTTTAGTGACAATCACGACTTCTGCCTTTGTTGCATTCCTTCGATTCGTCTCTTTGCAAAAGTAAGCAGCTAAGGAGTGGAGTGCAACTAAAATAATTAGATTGTGGTGCCACACGACTGCCAAAGCAGTGATAACTACTTAACACAATAACTGAGTAAAATAACAGTAACGTCAATATCGGCAGCACCGTGCTAAAGATGGTCGAGGAATATCATCTGTTGATGGTGAAGAGTCGCGCTTTGGTACAGCAGCAGGAGATGATGAAGACATAGCAAGACTAGACGGCTTTGACGCAGCGGGTCTCGGAGACGCAGTAGCCTTTCTTGACCTCTCTGAACTCTGTTCTGATTCTGATCTACATACAACATTCATTCCTTTAGAACCTAATATTTTGACAAAATAATAGGCTCAGTTATTGCAAAGGGATCGCACGATACCCTGTGTCAGTTGAAATACTGTCAACTGCTGCTTAACTATAAAAAACTGCACTGGAGGTTGGTTGGTTAGTTGGGAAATTAACGCCCCACTTCAGCACGAAAATAGGCTATATCGGGGACAAGGTCTTGGGTGGAGATTTAGTTCCGCCAGTTTAACGATGGCCAACGATGCAGTAACCTCCTGACCTCGTTGCTTTTTTTCAGCAATGACCCAAAATGGAAAAGAATAGGAGAGGCTCATTTATGTTATTATGCTAATGCCTACAACACGGGTATTTTATGATACATCATCTAGTACTGGCCACAAACTACAGAAATTTAACCCATTCCAAAGACAGAAGAGGCCCCAAACTTAAAAATGGGTCACGTGCCCTAACAACGCCATCATCGCTAGGTTTGTACTTCATGAGATCAACGTACATACTAAATTTTCCAGTTCCAAAGGTAAGAAGGACAATCCAAAATTTTGGGTAATGCTGACCACAGAGCTTGTCATTAGTTGTTCAATTCTTTCTAACTCCAGCTCTGTACAATGGTTGATCCAATCAACATAACCTTCAAGTTCCACATGTCCAAACAACCTCAGTCTGCCAATTCTGATTAAACGCCTCCCTTGAGGCCGCTGCACCAACTACGTTAGCAACATTTCCCCTTTGACAGTGAACTTTCACCTATGACTCTGACCTTTGAACTTGACCCAGATAACATCAAAGTCACAAATAAACCAGCATGCCAAACAATTAGGTCATTTTTGATCAAACGTTCTTGTCCATACACAGAGACAGACATGCAGAAACATGCTCATCCTGGAATGACGTTCTATCTGGACCAGTAAAGTCGTTGGTAGTAAGTCAAAACTGTTGAGAATTATGTTGTGCCAATTCTGACCTGGTGACAGCGCTACTTGGTCGTGATGTGGGTCTACTTCGATGTGGCGATGGCGGCAGTTGCGTCAGTAAACATTTGTCAACGGCGTTTCTATCAGTTACAGCTGATGTGGCAATCACTTCATTAGCAACAGCCTGGATAAAGACCACCACCAGCAGCAGCAGCGTTACTGACTAATTGACTGAGTTAATGTTTTACATCCCATTTGACACAAAATACATCATTTCGGAGACGTTCTTCCCAGCCATTCGCTTGGTATTAGTATTGACAAACTAACTTTAACAAACAAAAGCAAACATGCATCCATAACAAAAAATTAGCCCCATAACAAACTACACTTCACAACTAACGTTTCTGTCAACTTCGAAGTCACGTGACACAAAAACTAGGCCAAATATCAAAAATCCGGCCCGATCAATTTAGATATTGTGCCCTAGTTTAAGAATCTGTGGTCAGCCAGCTCCCATTGTAAATGGCGGAGGAAATAGCTTCTGAAAATGGCCGGATTTCCAACTTTGAAGGGCTCGTGGCCTTGACCTTGGATCGGGTCACACTGCATACCGCCATGCGTCACTCATCAACCTCTACCTACACGCCAAATATCATTCAAATCAAAGAAACTTATTGTGGACGGATGTACATACACACGTACGTACGTGATAGTACGTACATATGCAGCTACGTACGTACGTACGTATGGATGGATGGACATTTGAGACCGGCTTTATTAGGTCGACTCTGTCGAAGAGTCGACCTAAATGTACTACAACACAACATAAACACAAAAAGACTACAGCCAGGTTTGGTCGCCTCTTACAACCACCTGCCATGCAATGAACAAACAGTCGTCAGTGCTCGGATGTTGTCTATGGCAGATGAAGAGTTCTGGTGAGTCAGTGGGATGTTGGGGTGTTGTGATATTATGTGGTCTGACAAGAACCACTGTTCCTGAACCCTCATCTTGAGCATCTACTCTTAAAGCAGATGTGGTAGCAGTACTTACTGTGTTAGCTGGATGGACATTATTGAGCAGCATACTGCCCACTGCAGTTGAAACTACATCCGAGCTACTGGCATTGGGCTGACCGTTCACATTCGCTTGACCAACACGTCCGTTCTCTGCAGCTTTGGCCCACGGATAACCTTCCAAACTATAACCGACAACGACATCGCCATTATACATACGTCTATAGTATTATCGCATTTACTTGACTTTTTATGAACAAGAAAAAGCAGGCAAAAATTGGCAGACAGTAATGAATTGCAGAAAAATGCAACTACACGCCTTAATAATGACAATCATAATTATGACAATCACAATCCAAAACCATATTGCAGCAAGCTCTGGTGGTTTGGTGGTAAAACATGAGTGAATGCTGTGCCTGATCACCAGCATTGGCCACAGTTCAGTCCCCAGTCTGTTCAGATAATTTAGGTTATGATTATTACTCTGAATGCTTCAAAATTAACTTACTGGTCAGGCAAGGGAGTCTGACATCGTCCTCTACAGTCTCCAAAAAACGGTGGCATTTTGAAAATAATGTCATCAAGACTGCGCCTCTGTTAACCAAGGCCAACACCGTGTAGTTGAGAACCTCATCTAGGCCGGGATGGACAACATTCCAGTCTGGTCAAGAAAGGCACGGTGATTTCAAAGCCAGCTGCGCCTGGTCAAGGCTGCCTGGGCACTTTCTTAGGTGAACTGCAGGGTGACCAATCTCCACACACTGTCAAATTCACTCATATTGCCATGTTGCATTATATAAGTGTCACTGCTACCAGTATACTATAAATATCAGTAAATAGAAATGCTGATGAGAATTTAACAAGCAGCAAAATCCTTTACAGATGATACCAGCAGACCACAACAGGTCTACTAAACCAAGCAATGATTCTCGAAACATAAATTTAGTAGTAAACAGTTATCCCTGACAAGATGTTTTCTGGACATTTTCCTGACTTTTGGTCAATTCTCTGACATTACTCAACACTTTCAGGTTTTCCAGGTTTTCCAGACAACCGATCACCGTGGAACTAGGCTAAATACTATCAGTGAAAAACTGAAGACTCTGGCCAGTCACGAGTCAGTTAGCATTTGAATAAGCCACAGAATAATAACAACAAGCCGTCACGTGACTCTGTGGCGGGAGGGCTTGTACCCGCCTGCCACACATCCTCGTCCCGTCACTCCGTTATGTCGGTGCGCCACGTGTCCAACGTAAGCCACGCCCTGCCGCGCCGCTCTTGACCGCCCGCCCTAAGCCATGCCCCTGGACAAACACTATGACAATCGTATTTTAAAATATAGATACCAGTGTCATCGTCAATTATTATTATTATGATTATTCAGCCCAGAAGCCGACACTCATTTTACCATCATACAAAGAATGGAAGGCTGCATGGACTCAGACACTGCAGTAAAGGCATTGCCCAAGGCTATATCCATATCACATTGGCTGTGGTGATAAACACGACTGCCCACGGTGGGATTCAATCCTGCATTTCTCACACTGCAGTGAGGCATGCTACCACTAGACCACTGTGAAATGTGAGAACAGCAAACATGACTGACCTGTCAGCCGGAGACAAACTATCGGAAGAGTCATCACTGTCATCTTCGTCATCTGAAATCCACAACAGCCGCAGCACTTCTGACTACACAGAAACTTGCCCGGCAATAATAAAAGACTATTTCAATAACTAGCCTTAGATGACCACACAGTGAAACTGAAATTAACAAAATGTGAACAATTACTTATGTTGAGCATAACGCTTACCATTGTAAGCTATCCTAGGACTATCCACACTGCTTTGCAGCCTGAAACAACAAGCTTTCTGTAGTTTTTATGGAAGTTGTGGCCTTTGCTCAGGTCCACTTCTTCTATTTCCAGCTGAGACATGGTAGCACCGACCTTGCCAGATGACGCCGTGGTCGACAGCAACGTCTGCTTTGTCCTGGATGAGGTACTGCAGCATGTCACGCTGGAAGATGCTTTCCATCTGCTCCTGATGCAGCTTCGCCTCCATCTCTTTACACTCGTCACTCTTCAGTGCGCACATCAGCCCCTGCCAACATCACAACCACAACATCAACAAACCATTCCGTGTGACCTTTTGACCTTGACCTTTGACTTCAAACACAGTCTACTTGTCACATGTGATTACTTATTTTTGACTTTACTGGTCTTCTTAATCACGGAACAGACGGACGGACAGACAACGGCAAGCAGCTGTCTGTCTGTAAGTCTGTTCCATGATGTCACTTCTACTGCATATTCATTAGAATTTTGTCGAAAACTTAAAGCACTTAAAGAGTCACATTTATTTCAACAACAATACCTGGACATTATTTTATAATTGTTCTCTTTCATTCGCTGTAGTGGACCTTGCAGTTTTTTTTACTTACACCACTATACATACTTTTTAATGTAACGCAAATGTAATGTGCTTTCTTTGGCCTGCCGTTAGTTTTAACATCTCCACTTCATAATCCTCTCTTCACCAAATCAATCTTACAAATAATGTTATTTTTTAGGAATAACACTGCGCATTGTGCTACCATGCATACACGTGATAATATTATACATGAAATATATAATGCAGTAATTTTGACAAAGTTATCACATTTACTACATAGTTAGCAGAAAATGCATGAGACACCATAAAAACCAACTAACCAAAAACATTCTAAACTATTATTTAGTATGTGTGAATTTTAATATAAAAATTTTGACATGATAAGTTAGTCAACTAACAAAGAATGAAAAATGGACCATCTATCTAAACACACAAAACATAAGCAGAAATTACTAATGTCATGCACGTAATGTGCTTTGTATAAAACTACAAAAAACGAGAACTTTACGTTGCCAATAGCGAGGTTTGTACAGTGTTCCAGTAAGTACATTGCTTCCTGCATTGAACTGGTCACAAATATCCGATCTGCATCCATATCCTCCCCCTGTACCAACCAACAAATAGCATACTCAATTATTACAAAATAACGAAAGATGAGATTAATGCTTTTCAAACTTGGCTGAATCCGACTCGGCTAGATTTATGAACTGAAATAGATACAGCAGGAAATGCACTTTAAATTAGTTACTGACTGAATTAATTAATCACTGGATTGATTGCAAGTTGTAGCACGTGACAAGCATGCATCATAAACAGTAAAAACACTAAATTATGTTGCTACTCTAAGTCACTTGTTCACGATAAAAATACAGTTAAACCTTCACAAAAAACGGAAATGAAAGGCGCTGAATATGAATTAGATGAAGAGAAATCAACAACAAAGAGTCATATTCAAATGGAGTAAACTTTGTATACACAATCAAATTTGGCTTAAATTTCTGCATGAGTTCATCTACTCGCCCTCTGCCACAACCTAAGATTTGCCGATTGATTAAAGTGTTTTATGGTCAATACTGCGATAGACATGTTCTTTGTGAATTTGTACTGACATAATAGGAAAACCAAGCTCACAGCTGATCAGCTTCAACAAGCATACAGTGTTACAGTCTTCCTAGTACAATTAAACACTAAAATATGTCATGACATTTTAAGACTAAGATAAAGTATAATAACAGTAACTCATTACAGTAACTGATCCTCAGGATTTTAACAATGTGTATCAATATGCAATGCACACTTCAAAATATTGAGCAAGGTGAACCTGACTTCAGAAATAAATCAGCTAATAGCTTTATTATTGTGTCAGATATCTATCAAGAAAGCAAAAACTAGAAACTAGTTGTTTAAACCTTGAATTCTTCCATGTTTACGATCGCCGTCTGACACTCGTTGATGTTGTCTTGAATGAAAGTTATGTTGTCGCGCAGTGAGTCGATCTGCTCCGTTAAATCTGCCAAGTTCAATATTTCCTATAAAACACAGAAATATTCCACCTTTAAAAACACCAGGAAAAAGAGGGTTCAACGGTGTCATCTATAAACTGTGACCGTTGCTGACACCTTGATCAGCAGCGTCAAGGTTGTTAGCCGCGCCACAGGAGCCTAAGCAAATAGACTCGGCTGGTAGCGGCAGGCTGCCACAACACACAGCGCCAGTCAAGGCTAAGCCAGACAGTAGGCCACGTCTACAGGAGGTACACTAGAACCACCCGACAAGCTGTTCACCTCCTACAAATCCAGCCTTGCACACACTCATGCACACATCAGCACACACCTACCAATTCCCTTCCTCTCCCGGGGCTAGCGCACTGGAACATTACATGGTCTCAGTGCTGAGGTCCAGAAGTAGGCTGGACCTCTAACCCAATAAAGAAAGAAAAACAGAAAGAAAGAAAGATAGAAACACCAACAACAATCAATGGGTTCGGCCTATTTTGTGCAACCCTGTACATCTCACAACAGTAAATTCTGCTAATGGACAGTTTTGCTCCTTTTTAAAATCAGTATCTCTTAATTTGCCAGAAAGAGAGTCAGACACAAGTAAGATTGCAGACTGGGTTTATTATTCCATAGAAATAAAATTCAAAACCAACAGTAACTCATATTTCCAGTTGGAGTTAACTTTAAGAGGTAGAGACTTCAAAACAACAGCAACAACAGTAACATCAACAGCTATGGTACAGACCTGAAGACTTTGCACCAGATGAAAAACATGCGAGTAATAACTACAGTGCAAATACATGCACTCAGAAAATGTTCTTACAACGTCAGCTGACACTGCCTTCTCCTGTTTCCTGAGCAGTCGTTCCAGTTTCTTTCCGACGACCTCTCGTTGCTAACAAACAAAACAGGTCCGCAGGAACTTACACATGTCAACAAAAACAGCTGGTTAACCACGCTGATGGCAGTGGCGAAGGTTAGGTTTTTACCTCCGTTTGTCTGTTTGTTCGTTTGATTTTCTGAATGGTATCTCAAACACCGACGCAGCTAGGATCACCAAACTTCCGAAACACGTATGTTCCATTGTTCCACGATGAGTTCTGGAAGCTCATTTATTTTGGAGTCAAAAGGTCACAGGTCTAGGTTATAAGTCACAAAAATGTTGCTGGTGTGTGTCTCAGCACTCCAGTGAGTGCTGGCTTCTTTAAGTTAGCTTTAGTTTACAAAGATGCCACTGTACGTCATGCACTCCACGTTTCAGTGTTGTTTACCTAAAGAGAAGGACTTTTATGGGATGATCAAAACTATTCTGGATGAATAACTTCCAGATGCCACCAACGACAAACAAGTCTCCGCCTCATGGTGAATTGAAATGTGCATTATTATTATTACCATTATTATTATCATTCAGTCACTGTTGCTCAGCTCCATATCATAGTCGGTAACAGATTTATAACAAAAAACTTGTCAACATAACTGAGTGAACAACATAAATGGAAAATGCAGCCAAAATAACCAACAACAGAAAACTACCTTCATCCATCGTTCCAAGTCTTTATCCAGGTAATTCAACGTCTGACGTTTCACAACTACGGTCGATATCTAAGTCAACATACAACATAATGAATACACCACTGCTGCAAATGTTTTACTCTCTTCACAATGTTTGCTAATTGTTTTACTGCATTTTACTGCAAGCCTATGTACCTGCCATAATAAATTTACCAGTGGCAATATCCACAGAGGGGACATATCCCCCAGATTTCAGGCCGGAAGGGACAGTCATGCAAAAGTCCCCCAACTGTTTTGACATACAATGATGCAACAGCAGGTTCTACAAGCCACATTCTACGCTTACTGGCTTATGCATGTAAGACAGGCAGTTCAACTGCAATAAAATTAGCTCACAGACTGCACCAAAACTTACCATTTTGAGCTCAAAAATCTAAAAACGCCCCTCACCAGACTCCTCCCTCAGTGTGGAGAGGGACATACCCCACGGAGCTTTGGTGTCTCGTTCCTCACGCTCGCCACGATTCATCCCCCACTTTTTAAAACGTGGTTACGCCTGTGAAATTTACTTAATTAAATAGATACTCACTTCATTTTTATTTTTGTGTCAACTGCATAACATTATAAAAAGTGACACAGAAAGTCTACATGTCTCAATTCATCTTTAACACAATCATCATCAAAGAGTGTTTACTATGCACAAGTCGGCAAATAACTACAATATGAATAGCAAACACATAACACACATCCGGTACACATTATCATTAAAACGACAAATGTCCCACCAGCTTTTCAAGGTTATTCCAAGAAGTTTTGAGAATCCGTGGATCGACGTGACGCCAAGCGTCTTCCTCTGTTTCAACAATGTCAGCATTGATATTATAACAACAGCAGTGGCACTGACAACTTAGGATGTTGTGGCTTGAAAATGAAAACTTGTGTATAGGGTGAAACAAAAATAGCAATCCAATGCCATTTCATCACGGCTTGTACGGTAGTACAAGCTGTTGTAAAAGCGACTAGCCAAAGTAATGGGAAAGGCCAAATTTTGACCCCCCGGGGCTCCAAAACCCCCGAACGGATTTCGATGAAACTCGGAATATATAATCGGGTCGCGGGTATGACCACACATGCAAATCCATGTGGCGCAGCGACAACGTGGGTGGTCTGGGCGAACACGTGAAAAAACACATGTTGTGGTTTCTTAGGTATACCCTTTTTTTTACTTTATTCTTCGGCTCGCGCCGAGCGCGCACACG
>Ga0209363_1000635_pt1 | contig 14441 bp, 7 predicted proteins | sample WorMetexBAHAMAS3_FD_187385 | JGI IMG/M metagenome (GOLD analysis project Ga0209363, IMG submission 187385) | Marine gutless worms symbiont microbial communities from Max Planck institute for Marine Microbiology, Germany - Inanidrilus exumae... | ecosystem: Host-associated > Annelida > Digestive... | reverse complement strand
GAATTCTCAGTCGCTGCTCGTTCTTCGTCTGTGTCGATCGAGCGACTGCTGATCGGCGATGTAGCAGGCCGCGGACGGCCGGCGCCCAGTTTGATTAGCGTTGTTCGGACGGCGGCTGCAGATGAGTCAGGACCGATCACAACAGCTTCCGTGCGTCATCATGGACAACACAGGTCAGCTTGGTGCTTACACAGCAACAACGTCGCAGCCGTCTTAACAGTCCATAGCACTATTCGGGCTTTCAGCTAGCCACGAGACGCATTCAGAGTCCGATTTCTTCATCATCATCATCAATCGATATTTAGTAGAGTGACGCATGGCGAGATTTTCGACAGTTAATATTATGTAACGTGATACATTATCATGATAACTGCCCATATAATATGGGCAGTTATCATTGAATCGACGACGCTGAATTTGTATAAGTAGCAGTATTTGAACTTATTGAAGCAACGGTGAACCAGACTGTCCAAAGTAATTTGGAAAAAGGCAGCATCGCCGATTTTTCACACCTGGCGGCTGCAAATGGATTCGATCTTCACCCCGTCTAATACATGGTTACCTGGACTCAGAAGAGTCAGCCCCCAAACGGCATCTCAGTCGGTTCAGCCATTTTTGCACAGCACATTCGTGTGACCAGTACGCACATACACACAGACCATGCTACGAGCGACATCTGTAGCAATAGGCCGCATCGCACTTATGTACTGAGTATATGCGATGCGGCCCAAAATACCAGTTTTTGTTGAAAATAGGCCTACTGTGTGTATTACTGACTGCTCGTTTGAAATATACGATTTTCCTATGACTAAGCTACTAATTGCCGTAGGCCTACACAGTGACGGCGGGCCGGAGTGAGGGCAAAGGAGGGCATTGACCCTGTGCACGTTGCAGAGAGGGCGGCATTTCGAACTCAACATTCCAAAAATTCACTAGGCGGTGTATGCTGGTTGCAAAAATTTGAAAGTTGGCATTCAAACGTTGGGATGTAGTTATTGGAATGTCTAGGAAGAATTGCGATACGGGCGATGTTGAATGTGAATGCTGTGCGTTGGTTACCGTTACCATGGTTATAAGATCTTATAACCATGCCGTTACTTCCAATACTGTATTCGCTCTTCGACCATTTTGACACAATTCAGCAACCATGCATGTAAAATAATGTTTTGTGCTTATCATTTTACAAAATGCAAAACAGTGTTCTTTACAGTTGTCACTGGATGTTTTACGACTTATTGTGAACTGTATCGTTAACTACAAGCATCATAGATAACCAGGGTGGTCCCAAATGCAGTCGGACACAAGTAGCAACACAAACGCTTGCCCCTAGAAACCTCGCGCTGCATGCCACTGGGCCTATGATAGTTATTAACGCGGCGTTCCCACGCGTTCCCCCTCGAAATGACCACTGCAGTGTAGTTCCATCTGCGGTCCGATTGTCTTGTCTTCTGCGATAATCGGCAAACCTCCTGATGGAGTATCACGCCGATAGGGCTATGTCTGCGGCTTGCTGGCGCCCATGGCGCTTCGGATGTAAACGACTGCATTTCGTTTCATTCATTATCCACAGATGCCGATAGGCAAAGTGTGGATATATCGTTTACTGTTTGTTTGTTTGTAATTTTGTGTTTGTACGGTTACGGATTTCTCCGGCAAGGATAAAGCTAGCGGCGTCAAATTTTGCACGGCGGTTCATTGGCGTCCTGGGCAGGGAACCTCCCATTCGAGGGAATATTTCTCCTCAGAAGCCCAAAATCGGACGAATAGGAGCCTAGCCTAGCCTGCAGGCCTAGGCTGGCTGACGTCAGAGCGACGTTCTATTTATAGTTCAGTGAGCGCGCGGGCCAAACGCCGCACTAGAGATGCCCCGTTCGTGAAATCGCGCGGCGTGTACGTGGACGTAGGATCGGCATATGTGGATATAGGGCTGTCCCCGAAACGGACGTACTTGTTAAGTTATACTGTTCAAAACACAATTGACACACCGCAACTGGTAAATCTATGCTAAAGTACACTTGAAAGATAACATACTTGGTAGAATAAGAGTCGGTTTAAAATACTGAGCACATATGACGGTAAAAGCTAAACTAGATGACTGACAACAATCTTTGTCAAAAAGCTCTTGAACGGTATAAAAATCAACTCTAGCTGCAGATATTAAACAGATAAAAATAGCAAAAACATTCAACATCAACACAAAACATCAGATGCCATAGACGGCGCCACATCCAACGCACTACAGCCGCTGTATGCACTACAGTGTAACTGTATGTAATAGAGGCAATCTAAGCCGGCTTGGCGCGTGATGCTACGTGAAGTATGCGGCTTGATTCACGCTGTGACGTTACGAGATTCCTCACCGATGCAATGCGTTCGATAGGCAATGAATCTGGCTACACCGATCCACGCAACAGTAAGACGGCCATTCTAAACCGATGCGACGACCGTCGGATTGCAAAGCGTTGCGTAGAAGACTAGAAGTGCGAGATGAAACACGAAAGTACTTTCACATTGCGCGTTGTCACTTTTATTTATTTATTCATCATCATTAATAAACATAGGTTACATGTACATAAAAACACTAGCAGCACAACAAGGTTGCAAAACACAATTGCCTGCTTAAAACATAAGACAGTAAACTAAAACAATCAACTAAACATTAATAATCTGGAAAAGTCGACGGCGTTGAGCGAGCTTTTAAAACTACACAGTGTACTAAAATTTACTACATGCTTAGGCAAAAAGTTCCAAATGTTGATAACTCTGTTAGTAAAGAAATGTCTCCGATAACCACGATATTGATGCTTCATGAGCTTGAACCGATGACCACGTGTACTACTGTGCACCCGCTTAATTGGAATAATTCTTGACATTTCAGCACTGTGAGACCAAAAACAAAAGGAAATTCTCAGCTTTATGACTCGTTTCGTGTCATTGTAAGCTACCGATCTTGCTGAAGTACGCTGGCGGTACCACAGACAGATCTAAGCCGACAGACAGGAGAAAAGCTTCAGACAGGAAAAGGAGGACGACCGCTTCGCGGGGATTTCAGAAGAAACGGCAGCGACGGTCAAACGGGATGATTAGATTAAGTACGCTGAAGGCGATGTGTGATGGTCGTACAGAAACTGCATGCAGCAGATGCAGAGACAAGTAGGGCTCAGGAATGTAATTTGGACCATGCACCGATATCGGCGACTACCTCGAACGTCAGGCTGTGAATCTGACAATGATTTCTGATCGCCGACTGTGCTTCTGCTTAAGTGACAGGCATAGACCTGTTGTTGTGTGATGACGTGTTTAATATTTAGAAAAAATGCGTTATAGCGTTTTGTATATTATTATAGCGTTATAGCGTTTTGACGTTTCTTAGAATGCCATTTAGTAAGTTTTATCATTTTCAATATTTTGTACATTTTTGCATAATACATATTTATCAGTTTTATAAGTTTTATGTCCACATTAATGAAGAATATTGTCGATCATGTATTAAAATTAGTTGTAGTATTAGTAGATTCATTAAAAACGATTAGGCCTAACAAACAGAACATGTATGACTATGAAAATATTTTGGTTTAAATTTTAAATATGAATAACAGCAGAACAACTAAGAGAACGTAGCAATAACTACTAGTACAAGAAAGCTCTCACACTAGGTCATACCGATCACTTTAACAGCAGTTTCCCCGCTTTGACCGTGAACTTTTGATGATGACCTTCGAGCATGATGTGGATGATGAACCAGTACGCCAAATGTCTAGATAAAAGTTTATTCAATTAGAAAGTTATTGTCCAAAGAGACACACGGATTGTGCCACATGAACCATTACCTAAAGTGCTCAGTAAATTATTGGTTGAACATTACACAGTTGTGTATACTTTCGCAACAGGCACACCTAAATGAAATAATTATATCAAATAATTATATTAATTTTCTGGCTTTGAAAATAACACAATACAGAACCAAAAGAACGCATCTATTTCCTTCCCGTAAATAGTTGGATATACAAATAATATTATCAGTTTAACAGTTCACGCGGTTAAAGCAGGAAAATGCTGCTAATGTGATCAGTATATAACCTCGTGTCAGAGTACTTTCCATCTAGCTATTGCTGCGTTCTGTTGTTAATTGTTCTTCTGTTATTTACTTTTGAATTTTAAATCCAAATGTTTTTACAGTCGTGCGTGTTATGCTTGTTATACTGATCGAATTTTTGCGTTTTAAACTTTGAAAATTGTACGGACTTGCAGTGTGACATACGGCACACTGAGACTTGCGACAATCGATTACACTGGCCGAACTAATTGACCCGACTCCGAGCAGACTGATGGGCTTCTGCTAACATTCTGATATCATGTGACGGATTTGCATGCACCAGACGGTGACGTTAGACGTATACGCCATATACGGTAACTCATAAACCCATTACTCTTATTACTTTCTGCATGCCAATGCTTATCTTTCCAGCTTCAGGGTGTTACCACCCTTGGTCGGTACCCGTTATACTGCTTGAGGTGAGTGAGTAGTTTCTTAACGGCACATCAGTACAGTATAGGCTATTCAGTTCCTTAAAAAGGTAGAAAGGTAGATAGTGAATTAGTGAATAGATGGATAACAATAAAGTCAAATGATAACTAACAAATTATAAAATTGAGGTATAAAATCAAGGCCATAAACCTAATATAAAATTGAAACAACTGCTTGGTGAAGAGCGGCAAATGTGTTTGAACGACTTGCCTGGAGTTGCTATGATATTAGTTCCGGTGGTTTGTATATAATTATAGCATTTACAATACCTAGCTCTTTCTTAATAGGGAGAGGTGGTTAATTGTCAAACATTATTTTGGAAAACATACACGCTTTTAAACGTGTGTTTAGAATTTAAGTGGATCTTTTTGATCTTGTTTGATATGTTAATTTATTCGTAGTATTGACTCGATTCGATGGCATTGCTGTATGAATTGTAGGAGCCGAAGACGAACTTGCACAGTTGCCAATGTGGAAAACTTACTGTAAGTACGCATGTATCTTGACGCTGAAGACCATATGTAATTAAAATAGATGAAGTGGGCAAAAACAGATAAAATTAAAACATTCCGCGATATCAACAATGCAGTTTGTACAATGTAGCCTACAGATATAGAAAACAAGTAAGTTTTCAGTTGACGACAGAAAGTATCATGCGAATTAGTGTTTCGGCAGTGACAGCAAAGTCACCACGTGTTGATGTTCGATGTTCGATGTTTACCAGTGGCTTATGCAATAACTCAGTGTAAACTAACAGAAGCCATGACCCACGCCGTCTCGTGACCTTGACCTTTAATGACCTCTGACTTTTCGGTCTTAAATAATTCTTTACAGGACTTATGGTGGAACATTGCTATGTCAAGTTTGGTGATCCCAGCTGCGTCGTTTTTGGAAATATCGTGCGGAAGAACAGACAGACAAACAAACAAACTGATAATCGCCGCTGACAACCCTATCCACGCGATTACCTTTCGGCGTAGGTAATAAGCGCAGCGAGTTGACCAGTGAATATAATTGATGGCGTCAGCTGGTCACGTGATTAACTGTAATTGGTTTTGTGCAATGAGAATAATTCATAGTGGAAACACAGTGGCCTGGTTTGACGTATGGCATTATGTAGGACTCCGGACATGTGATTCACTCGTCCCGTCAGCAAGCCGTTTTACATCCGGTAGCTAACCAAAACAGGATGTGCGGTGCGTGTGGTTTATGCAGCGTCATTCAGCACGCTGTAGGTCACAGCGTTGGAACGCTGCAGTGCTCGATAATGATATATTTACATAATATGTAGCTAGCAGGATATACCCATACGGTGGTTATTGCGTGCATCTGCATGCTGCTGTTGATATGTTGACAATTACTGAACGGATGTTGGACTAGAAGTCGTTCCGACCACTTTAGCAACAATTAATGTTACTTATTTGCAGTTTTTAATTTATGTCTACTTTTCAGCCACGGTCGACCATTCCAGCAGTTGCTGAGCTTTTTTTCATTTCATGTGACCTTGTCCTTTAACCCCTGACCTGATCTTTGAAGTTGACATCTATAGTGTCAAGGAAAAGCGGCGGTGTACGCATCAAAAGGGATCATTTAGTCCTCAATAACGGCACGACATGTGATGCAGCCTTTCGTCAAAATTTTTTGATCACTTCGTTAAATTACGATCGTCCGCCATCTTGGATTTTAAAAAGTTTAAAATTTCACGTTTCGCCGGGGGTCAGAGTGGGCTTCTGCGGTACCGCCATCATGATCATCATCACACCAAATTTAATTGCGGTTGCTTTTAAAGGTCTTGGTCTTAGTCTCGTGACCGGGTGTCGAGGTCCTGGTCTTGGTCTTGATCTCGAGGCAAAGGTCTTTACCGAATTCATGGCAAGATTATTGAAAATACTCGAAAGCAGACTGGACACTGCTTGACGCTGAGCAGTGATCAGTTCATCTGTGCACAGCTGGCTACAGTGGACGCCTGCTAGTTCTGATACGACGGCCGTTGATGATGATAAATAAAATCTGCATCTATGTGGGCTTAGTGAGTGCAGTCAGTAGCGATGAAAGATAGATGCTTACATTTATCAGACTATCAACTTTGTTGGTCATGAAAGTGTCTCTTTATTTCGCATTAGACATGATGATCTATATTCCTTCAGTGAATTTAACTGTCGATTTTATCTTTATTTGTCGTTTACTTTTCCTCCTGAAGGTGTTGAATGTAAAGGTTTTAACATGATCTGTAGATCTAAATGCGCGATCTTGGTCTTGGTCCCAAGATCAGACGCGTTGAGGAATTGGTCTTGAACTTGAGTCCTTTAGTAAGGTCCCGATAACATAACCGTTTGTTTATTTATAGCTTAATTGATTTTGTAGATATGGTAATTTATTGATTTTTTTATAAAGGGCGGCCGTCCGCCATCTTGGCTTTGTTATATGCATGCGTATAGGACCACTCATTAAGAGATCATTTGGTGGTCTTTAGCATTATGCAAAATTTGGCGGGAATCGGCTATCCAGTTATAAAGATATTTGCGAGTCAGTGTTATGCGAGTGTGTGAAAGTGGAAACTTTTTTGCAGTTTTGTCTGTCTATAAAGGTTTATAGGAATGCAATAACCTGGGATTGTCATCCTGCAGTGAAGCAAACAGCGTAGAGATCGGTTCTGCTATTTAGTCTCGGTACGTGAACAAAAGGTGGGCTAACAAAAAAGTGAAAAAACATGCGAAAGTAGTATTTCACCTATTTGCGTGCTGGGACGCCCCACTAGGGCGGTCGCGTTAAATTCTGGCATGCAGCGTGATACTGCCAACATAATTACCCTTGCCAAATTTTGTGACAGTCGGTTCATGGGTTTTGGAATATTCGGAGTTCTGATACCCCGATTTGCCATTCTCCACACGCTTATCTGATCCCCTTACAACAATGTAAGGACTACCTTGCTACACTGTGATATTTGGGCAGTAACTTTTATGTTTTAGGGTATAAAGAGTGCGAAGAGTATTTAATTTATTTAGATGGGTTTGTCGTTACAAATGCAATGAATAAGAACGCAGTACCTCAGATGACTTTATTTTTACTGTCCTCTTTTGTGGTTCAGGTGGAGCAATCCGGTCGGTGTGTCTGTGTCTGTGTCTGCGCGCAGACGGTAACTTTTAAACAAAATGACCTCGACCTAGATGATTTGTATGCTGGTCCATCTTAACTATTTCTAGGTCAGTTTCAACGGTCAAGGTCAAAGGATGAAAAATGTTCCCTCAGGTATGGATGTACACTGCGACGTGGCGTAATTTTGGTTGTTCGACGAGTTCTCTGTGCTGGAATGGTCGGTGCGATCTCGAGTCATTTCTAATATGCTATACAAATGTGCACATTATTATTATTATTATTATTATTATTATTATTATTATTAGGGCGCATCGCATCGATAACTAGCGATAGCAGCCTGTTGCTACAGATGTAGTAGACGAGTGGTCGGTCTGTGTGTGCCTGTGTGTGTGTGTCTGTCTGTCTGTCGATCTGTCTGTTTATAATGTTTGTGAGCCCTGCGAAAACGGCTGAACCGATCGAGATGCCATTTTAGGGCTGACTCATGTTGGCCCTAAGAAGCATGTATTAGATGGGGTCAGGGTCGGACGATTCCATTCGCCACAATGAGGGGTGACAAGTTGGCGATGCGGCCTTTCGTCAAAACTCGTTGACCACTTATTTTCATTATTCGTTATCACGTAGAGTGTAACGGTGTGGCGACGTACGAACTCTGAGACTGAGTGGATTTGAGTGCGATGTTGTGTTGCGTGTCGTCTGCAGTGTATCGTCTCGAGCAGCTAGCGCCGCGACCCAAGTGCATCATCAGTCGTCTCCAGGTCTCTCTCTCTCTCCCTCTCTCTCTGTCTGTGTGTGTATGTGTGTCTTGTCTTCTTGGTTGTCTTTCTCTGCCCCGTCCGGGACGTACTCGAATATTCCATTAAGTACGAGGAAACTCATGATGGCTGTCATGATTCTGTTGCGGAGCCTTCAGCTTTGCCATTTATTACATGTACCGGTACAGTAATCATCACAACGCACGCGATAAAGCCGAATCCAGTTCGTTGTACGAACGTCGACGACAAAATGCTGCGTGCATAACGTTCGGTTTCTGTCTTATAATACAGTCGTCGGATAAAGTAACGGTCGGCCGTGATTAATACAGTGTCGGTGGAGCGTGTCATTTATCCGTCAGCGTGTTGTTTTCGTCCAGTAGCTTCAACAAAAACAGGATTCACTCGGCGCATGTGGTTTATGCGGCCGGATTAAACTTATTACCGACTGCGTTGATCGGGAAGGTAAAGTATACGTCGATTTGTATAGCGCGTCATCGTAACTACCTCTAATGCGCTCAGACATGGATCACACAGTTTTACCTGCAAATTACACCATGCCTGCCTTTATTCCTCAGCCGCAGAGCATCACCGCCCTTTGGCTGGTACTTATTTTACCGTCCCATGGAGGGTAGAAGGCTGAGTCGACCTGGGTGGTTGGTTACATGCCGGAATAAAATGCCGCCTCCGGGAGTCGAACCCGGATACGATCACCCATCCCAGTACTAACCGGGCTTAGCGTAGGTTAACCTCGTTGATAGAATCCGTCTGTCCGTCCGTTTGTTCCCACTCTGTGTTTTGAACCCCATGGCCTTTGAACTTGAGTTTTTGTGTTGTGTGTGTGTTTGGGTCATGACCACAGCTCGCGTAGGATTTGAAGTTAAGGTTATAGATCAAGGTCAAAGGTCAGTGCAGCGTGTGTATGGGCGTGGTAACGCGGTCGGTCTGACCTCGATCCTCGATCGAGGACAGTTTTTCCAGTCACACAGCCGTTGGCTTCGTTGTGTACAAAAATAGGTGATCGACTATGGCGTTTGGAATTAGGATTTAATCATAAGTAGTGTTATCAACAATTCGAAATAGCGATATCCGTAATACGAATTGTTGATGTCGATAATTTTGCAAACGAATTTCTGCCTGCCATAATTGATACCGTGCCTCTTCTGATCTAATAAAAGAATTTTTATGGTGCAAATTAGCGAATGCCTCGAATACGCAAAACGGCAGAATAATAATAGTAATAATTATAATAACAATATCAATAACAGTAACAATAATAATAGCTAGGATGATGTTTATGGTACCACTGGTCATCATGGTAATAGCCATTGTGAGAGTTCACCCGGTTCATTTGATGAATGCCTAAGACTGTAGATAGGATGAAGTGACGTCACAGTAATCTACGATCTCTATGTACTATGTTGTAGGGCAAGTAGTCGTACTTTGATAGGTTAACTGGCGAAGATTTGTCACGTTATTTAAATAAAATTGAATCGATAGATTTAAGAAATGCGACATTTATGGTCGGCGGTCTCACTAATTGCTGCAAAATGTTTACATTTCCTTGCCCTACATCATGGCAGCCAGAGCAGCTGGCATAGATAAAATGAAGAAATTACGTCACTGCCAATCTAGATATAATCAGCGCCATGCGGCCGTCAACCCTCAGACAAAGCTGTGAGTCTGTCTACATCGACCATCGCCACTTAATCCTCCTAAAGTCCCCACTAGCATCCCATGGAGGTGTGGGAGGCTAAGTCGACATGTTGATGAGGTAAGTTTATGCTGTTCAGTATGCTCACCAAAGTGGCGACGGATTGGCCGGATGATCGTAGTTCGACTGGACACCTGGTGCAGGTGGCCCGACTATCCCCTCGGGGAGGCGACATTTTAGGCCGAGAGATGATTCAGCGACTGACCAATGTCGAGGTATGAGCAGATGGAGATGACTGGCTACAGTTGAGACTGTCGACTTGTAGGACAGTGCTAGACCATACAGCCGCCTGTAGGCCGACGTCACCGTCCTTGTCTTGGACAACCACGGCATGACGCAAAGTGCTACGGTATCTTATCATGCTCGAATCCTGTTCTTTTCAATGGCAAAGTGAGCTGCAGCTGCAAGCCGTCGATGACTCTGGCCAGCAAGTACTGTAACAAAGTGGTCAAATAATAATCTGACAAGAGGCCGCATCGCAGGAGTACGGATTTTTTACGGGGACACTGTAATGTAATACCGACCAGGTATATAGGAGCATTGCAGTCGGCTGCAGCAGTTTCGATGCTGTCACTGAGAACTGAATGATCCATTTTGCTGCGTACACCGCAGCAGAGACTCCCAATGGGCCGGACAATCCCCAGTAGCGGTCATCGCCACGTGTTTTCTTCCCCAAACTGTAACAACCCGTATATCAAACAGATCCCCAGATTACCGGTGCACCGGTCCGACAGCATGCGATGTGGCCATGGGGCGTTTCACGTCATTAGTGCGCGGTTTGTCGAGACGTCACCGTTGATAATAGCGCGCCAAATTGCCTCGCCGGCTTCCTGGTTCACAGCGAGTCAAGCGTCGATCACGCGATCACGCGACACCGGTCTATAAGTAATAACGAAGGACGAACGATGACCGAAGCGATTATACTAGAGTAACGAATGCAACAAAAAACAACAAATAGAACTGAACGGCACTGGGTGGCGCGTACATCTTCTACTTTGCCGCACTACGTCGTAACTGGTTTTCACCAACTTCACTTTCACTTCTGACATCGGCCGACTACACGACTATCTATAAATACGATAAAAACATTTAGAATATGTTCCGGATCGCTTCCAATATACGGTCATTTCTTCTGTGGCTCATGATCTATACCTATTCTCCAACGTATTGAAAATCCACATGAACTTTTTGAGTTATCCGGTTAACAAACAAGCAAAGAGACAGAGAGACGAACGGCGATGAAAACAGAACACAGACAAAAGTGGCGGAGTTAAAAATCATTTATTCTTTGCTTCAGTTACAGGTGTGCATTATGCAGAAGAGTAGAAATATCAGGACGAACCACATAACGTAATTCGAGGCAACTCAGCCAGTGCGTTTGATCATACCACGATTTCAGTTTTTTCAGTGTTTCAGTGTCAACCCTATGACATTGTGAGGCTATGTCGCAGTCCTCATGTTCAGGCCCGGATTAAGGTTGACGTAGGCCCGAAGCACTGTTCAACCGTGGGCGGTGGGCCCTTAGTCTCTCACAAGTTTACGACGGTACAGTACTATGCAGAAAATAAGTATGTAAAGCACGTTACTAATTTTTATTCGTGTATTTGAATCAGGTCAAGTAGGCCTACTGTACCGTACTGTTAGATCATTAGGCCTGCATGAAATTGATGTTTTAGTGCAAAAATGGACAGTTTAGTGCTTACAGTATGTAAAACATTAGTAATTGATTGACTAACGTATCATTACGTATGTTCCAATATATTTTGCAGCCATCTTTCGTAGGCCCTTCGATGTTGTAGGCCAGATGCATTTGCTTACAATGCCTATACCATCATCCACCCCGGTTCACGTTGTAAGGTTTTGTTTGTTTCAGGTGCAAGATCGACCTCCGTACTACGGCGACGAGTACGTAGCCTGACAATGTTATCCTGCAGTAACTACACACACAAATGAAGTCTTTTTGGATGAATATATCTATGTTCCATCCGTTGTATATAACTCACGTTGTAAAAGTATAGCAGTTAGCAACAACTTGGCCTCACCGCTATACGGGAAACTCACATGCCATATGGGATCACACAGTGTTATTTGCCATGCGGCAGTGGTGAGTATCCCGCCTTTACCCCCAGCCGAAGCAGGTACTCGATTTAGCGACCCCGGATGAATGCAAGGCTGAGTTAACCTGTGTTACGTGAAAGTGGACCGGCTGGGAATTGAACCCGCGACCTGTAAATCGCAAGTCCAACGCCCTACCGCAGCGCCACCACGCAGCAACAAATGCTACAAATATAATCTCTGCCTGTGTTAGCCGTCAGTTTTAATACAACCATTCAGAGTTCAGTCCAAATAATATTACAACGACGTATCGGCTTTGCCGCGGCGGCGCCGGCATATAAAAAGTCGTCTACTGGATGAAATGTTAGCCGTATATAATACTGTGATGCTGGTGCCAACAGATTTCACGGTGTCATATCCCGAGACGATGCCGATCTGTTACTGACTGCGGGCGAAGATGAGGATGGGCGATATCTCATCCGCGAGAGCCAGCGCGCAAAGGAACAGTACACGCTGGCCATCAGGTGCGCTTTCATTCAGTGTCTGGCAGTCTGTCGTCATTTTAACATTCATGTCTTTACCCATACTGACAGCAGTCGCGGGGGTAAAGTTTTTTATTCCCCGTTTGTCTGTCTGTTTTCTGCACGATATCTAAAAAACGATCACCAAACTTGACATATAAAGGTTCCACGATGAGTCCTAAAAACATTTATTTTGAGGTTAAAAGGTCAAGGTAACAAGTCACAAAAACATTACCGGCATGGGTCTTTGCACTCTTGTGAGTGCTGGCTTCTTCTGGTTTACGTTGCTAAGTTTAGGCCTATAATTTACGGTTACTTATTGCGGTCGTCATTTATCTATGTCACCCGTGTATGTTTTTGTGAAGTTTTCGTTAGGTTTTAAGCCGAGAACCTACCTACTTCACAGATCCTTACCCACGTAGTTTCACTTTTTCCTCCCGGACTGCCTTTAAGGACTATTGCGCGGACGTTTCTTCTGAACTGCCGAGTTTTTTGTTTGTCAGTTTTTCCTTATTTTTTGTTTTTGGTGCCGTGCGCTAGATAAAGCTGGCCGTGAAAGAGAGAGAGAGAGCGAGTTATGAATGAGCAGAGTGGTGAACCAAAAGAGGAAGTGATGGGTGAAAGAATGAGTGTGACGGAAATAGAGGAACTGGTACCAGAATGAGGTCGACGAAGAAAGTAACAGTTGTTTGCAGTGGACTAGTGAGTGGATACGCGGCGGGGGGTATAGTCACTGTCAGTGTTGCTGACTGTGAACAGGTTCGAGGGTGCAACGAAGAACTACCGGCTGTACTACGACGGCCAGCACTTCGTCGGCGAGAAGCGTTTCGACACGGTCGACGACCTCGTCGCCGACGGCCTCATCATCTTTTACCTCGAGTCGAAGGCCGCCGACTACATCTCGGCGCTGTCGACGTGCTCCAACTACGCCGAGTCGCCCTACTACAGCGCCTATCGTCGCTCGCACCGGCTGCCGCCGCTGCCGCTGCCCGTACCGCCGTCTCCGCGCAGCACGCCCCGCATGGGTACCGCGCGACGTATCGCGTCCGTCGCGTCGCGCGCGCCGCCGTCGACCCCCGTCTCACCGGCGTCGTCGCCCGGCCGCGACGCCGGGTCGCCGAGGCTCAGTGGCGAAGCGGCGCTCGAACGACGACGACGGTTGAAGTCTCCGGAGATGAGCAACGGACAGAATCGGCGTCAGTACGCGTCGCCGGCAAGACAGGTGTGAACGCTGAAGCCAGTTAATTAATATACACTCCAGTGCACCCCGTTTATCATTCACTAGACCAAAATTTATCTTATACTCCCCGCTGCCTCATTTTTTTGTCTTTATATTATTGTTATTAGGCTGCGTTGCATGCCTACAGTGTATAAAATGCGGCCTTTCACTGTAGAGATGTGGCACGTGGCGTGGTCTATGAGTATGTATTGTATATGTATGTGTTGGTTACACGCATGTGCCCTGCAAAAACAGCTTAACCGATCGAGATGCCGTTTGGGGTGCTGACTCAGGTCGGGACAAGGAACCATTATTAGATTGTTCTAGATACCCCTTTTCATACAACTGTCCCTCCCAAACATGTATACATCTCGGACTATCTAAGAATTCCAGTTGCAGTGTACATACCTAACCCTCTGAGATGTTTCAAATGCCAGAAATTTGGTCATCCTCAAAATAACTGCAAGGGCCAGAAGGTGTGCGCAAGATGCGCCACTCCTGGCCACGACGCTACTGACTGCACTAGTCCCCACAAATGTACAAACTGCAGTGGGGT
>Ga0209363_1000634_pt1 | contig 14441 bp, 8 predicted proteins | sample WorMetexBAHAMAS3_FD_187385 | JGI IMG/M metagenome (GOLD analysis project Ga0209363, IMG submission 187385) | Marine gutless worms symbiont microbial communities from Max Planck institute for Marine Microbiology, Germany - Inanidrilus exumae... | ecosystem: Host-associated > Annelida > Digestive... | reverse complement strand
CCCTGCGTGGCGGATGTTAGTATTGTTAATTGCGCGGTATGTCAGCAATTTAATAAACGAACATTATTATTATTATTATTATTATTATTATTATTATTATTATTATTATTATTATTATTAAACAGTACAAAGAACTGTAGCCTACCATGCCGGGCAGTGAGAGGGCTGTTTCGTCGTTCATGACGCAGTCTCCTAGGTCATCGTCTAGTTGATCGGTAGCAATGCCCGTCCCAGAGCAGTTGCACGGCACACAAGGATCCATCGACGACTGTTCTACGTCCGATGGACGGTAATGTCGTGGATGACACTTCTCACAGTTATTGCCTACATGTATGCCCGCTTTTTTGCAAAATATGTCAGAATCATAAAACTATAGTAATGTGTCAGAAAGTTAGTCAAATATGACAATTAAAGATAAACACAAGTAGACTAGCCGATAAATAATAACTGTGGACTAAAAGGACAAAGGTCTCCCGTAGTCTCAAAGTACTGTATGGATCGAAGCAATCTTCGACACGCGGGCAGACAGCGAAGCCTACAGGCGACGTTGCTCATAAAGCCAACTGTATGCTGGAATTAAAGCTTTCTGTGCTTCTGTATTTTAATATTGTATTAGGCCTATGTGTTTTATTGTGTGCTTTCAGTGTGTGCTTTTATGTTCTGTACTGTACATAGCATTGTATGTTTATCATGTGGCTGCCTTATGGCGTAATAAACTATAATAATAATTACACGCGGTTACCTTCCCAGCTTGAAAGCGTCACCGTCCCTTGGTCGGTATCATTTCATACCGCTTGGTGAACGGAGGCAGACACGTGTGTTAACGACTTGCCTAGGGTCGCTGCGTGACTGTGGAACTGCCGGGGATAGTCCAACGCCCTACCTATAGTGCAGCAGTCATGGCCTACTGGAATGAAATCCCACTAGAATTTAATCATTTATAAGGAGACCCGATGTGAGTGGAGTGAAGTCCGACAGAACGACAATGGACTGTACTATTAAAAATAAAACTGCTTTACTTTTGATAGGACTACGTTTCTGATACCCGAAGGGGACCCAACAATGAGTGTTACGTAGGTGAGAAAACTGTCACCCGACTGACGTCAGAGTTACCTGTAGTGTTATGACGACAGTCGACACAAACGCCGCCGCCCGACCTGACTCCGGCAGCATTCAATGTCGGTAAATAGCTGGCGACAGCGGCGTCGTAGAAGCAGCTGTCAGCGTGCCCGAAACAGTGGCACGCTGCATCACATGCATACAACAGTAGAGACCTGTATGGAACAGAAACTACACTCATCACATTCATTCCCGCGGATTTCACTCTCACTGCCACCGGTTTCACTTCAATACGCACCCATCCCGCAGAACTTCAATTCCATCCCCAGCTGCGACCTATAATTTTCTTTCCATCCCCATTTCATCTTCGCTTGTGCAGTATAACTGACAGAAAATGGACTCAATTCAGTTTCAACAAAAACGTATACATGTAAGTCTGATAATAAAATGCAGCCCATGTCAGTAAAATGCGACCAATATTTTGCACTCGAGAGAAGTTGTTGGTGGACTGACATTTGCTGCTTGAGGTACACTGGAAAAGTCGAATAATTATAGCTACATTCCGGCGATAATCCTGCAAGATTTTTTAATGTCCTCAGGGTCTCGCAACAGTTTTTCAAAGTCAACAGGAACGTAGCAAAATTACCTTCCATCCAGCGGGATTTCCGCGAATTCTCGTCGAAGAACATACGCTTCGTGCCAGTGCTGTTTAGGACTCAAAGCCCGAGATGAAGCATTCAACTTTCTTCAAGAACAAGACCAAGAAAAACATCAGCAAGTAGCATGACCACTCTTTGTGTACTAAAAAAGTACTTCAAAGAGCGGACCAAATTATTATTATCATTATTATTATTATTATTACATTATTGTTATACTGGTGGCTGGAAAAAGAGACCTTCGCACGGGACGCCGTATCGGAACGGCTGTTGATTATAGAGAGGCAGACATGTGTCACAGTAGCGGCCGGTGGTGTTGCCGCCACAAACGCACTCGTAAGGTCCTGACGAATTGGTTTGACGACAGTCGACGTTGTGACCGTGACATGTACACTCAGCCATCACCGCCAGATTGCGTACCGTATAGTGTTGCTGTTGACAACCACGACAACCGTCATCGAGACGTCAGCCAATCTAATGTACATGCTAAATAGTTATTCTAATGTGAGCATTTCTATAGCGAAAAATAACGAAAGCCGCGAAATACTCTAAACGGCAGCAAATTATACCCTGTTTGCATAATCTCTTCGCTATATGCAACACAATGTCCAATAAGTCTGTAGTCGATATAAGAAAAATACGATCAATCAATCAATCAATCAATAAGACTTTAATAAGACAGTTGCGTTTTGTCAAAGACTTTAATAAGACTTTGACAAAACGCAAAGCCAACAATACATGTGTATACATAGAGAGATAAGTAATACGAATACAAAATAAGAAACAAATGCCTCGTAGTATTATGGACGAATAACATAAGAAATGTATAGATTTAAAGTTAGTATATGAACACTGTACACTGAACAAGACAGCGGTTTTATATACAAGTTCTCTCTTTCATATCGCCTCCTTCTAAGTCCACAAAATGGCACTGTTTCATCAGATGAAATGTTACGAAGAACATGACATGGGTCACTGAGTACTTTCTGTGATGTAGTACAAATGATAACGTTAAAGCGACTTACAAAGTTGTTTGCATTGATGCCCAAAGTGAGAAACATGTTGAAGAATTCTATTTTGATAAAACGCGCGTTTTTGAATTCCTGTTGTCACGACATAACAAATAATTAGCTCCGTTTGAAATATGACGTATAAACAATTTTATTAATTACACAGCTAATACAAACGACTGCAAAAATACATAATTTATATGTCAGACACATCTGACACATTACTAGATAAACGCAAAAAATAGAAGACACGTATTTGCATCATAAATATTATGAAAAAAAACAAAAACCTACTAAATGTTGAAGATATTCACTCAGAACAGTTATACTCACTGCAAAATTTTCTGGAACGATGCTCAAGTTAAAGATTATCTGAAATAAACAAATAAAAATAAACAGCGACTACACATAGCCAATAACACTTGATTACTTGACACACAAAGTATACAATTTAAAAGTAAAAAGCAGAAAAAGTATCAATACAAAATAGAAATCTGTAAAACAAAGTTTCGTTAATTTATGCATTATGTATTTCATGCGAAAATACGTACAAAATAATACAAAGCCGAAATTTGTACAATAATCGCGCTGTCTTAAGTGTATACAGTAACGCCGCGGCGGGAGGAGAGAAGGCGACCAAGCAGAGGGGACTGCACCTATAGATCCGTCCAATTGTTTCAGAGTCTGAATTATAGTGCTAATGCGTCTTTGCTATACTGCATCGATACCTACTAGTATTTTCTGCACCAGCTATAAAATGAATGACATATTAGCTAATGGGGGAGGGGACAGGAGCAGTCAAATGATATCTTGTACCACTACCACTTCTTGATAATCACGTGCTGCCGCTGTAGCTGGCGCACTACAATGCCGTATGAAGATGGCGACAAAGAGACACTAATTACGTTTTCGTTCATCTCGGCGGCTGCAGTCGCGTAGGGTTGACATAGTATGGCCTTGGAGGAATCGGGAACAAATTTGACAGGAACTGCAAACTCATTTCTACATTCAGACAGCTCTGTGACGAGGTATAGCCAAGGCGCCAGTTGATTGAATCCACCCTCAGCGCCAGACTTATAGACGGCTATCTGTTGCGGTCTCTTGGACTCGCCCATTGTCAGTTGAATATGCTGTACCTCGAACTCCTGCAACCATAGCAACAAGTCAGTGATAGCGACAACGATAACAATGATACAGCAAGCTAAATATAAATATTTTGACCTACTTTGTGAAATGCCAAGAATATCGCCGACATTAGGATCGCCGGATGACGGAAAAATAGGCAAGGTCGAATCTGTTGAAATCGGCGTTTTCTGAAGGGGTGGGTCGTTCGTTCGTTCGTTCTTTGCGGGCAGGTGTCCAGCCTACTCTGGACCCTAGCGCTGAGACATTTTTAATCGGTCCAATGCTACAGCCCAGGGCAAGGAGGGGAGTCGATAGGTGTGTGTGTGTGTGTGTGTGTGGTGTGCATTAAGTGGGGTGAAACGAGGGAAAGTAGGCTCGAGCAGCTTGTCAAGTAGCCTATTTGTAAACGCGCCCCCTCTAGGCGTGGCCTACTGTCTGACTAAACCCGGATTGGCACTTGTTCAGCGACAGCCCCGACCGGTCCACCGTTCAACATCTGGCTCGGACTGGCACTTATTCAGTACCAGCCCCACCGGTCTGCCGTTCAGCGCCCAGCCACCCGATTGACACTTCTGCAGCGTTAGCCAGGAGATATAATCACATCTATCTGCTTCGGCTCTCACGTCAGCGCGGCTGATACCTTGACGCTGCTAATAATTTAGGTGGCGGCGTGGCGTAGTGATAGCGTCGTTGGTCTCGCGAGGTTAACCTACGCTGAGCCCGGTTAGTACTAGGATGGGTGACCGTGTCCGGGTTCGACTCCTGGAGGCGGCACTTTATTTCGGTATGTATAACCAACCACCCAGGTCGACTCAGCCTTCTACCCTCCGTGGGACGGTAAAATGAGTACCAGCTAAAGGGCGGTGATGCTCTGCGGCTGGGGAGTAAAGGCAGGCATGGTGTAATTTGCAGGTAAAACTGTGTGATCCATGTCTGAGCGCATTAGAGGTAGTTACTACGATGCACTATACAAATCGACGTGTACTTTATACCTAATTACGTATACGACGTATACTTTAACCAAGGCATCAGTAACGGTCACAGTTTATAAAGGACACCGTCGAACCCTCTTACCTATACGATACGATACGGTCGATTAACGTGCCCTCAAAAGCTGACGGGATGGAGCTTTTGAGCGAACGTTAATCTACCGCATCGTATCTCGTATCCCGGGATTAACTCACTGTTTATCGTGTGCATAGGAATTATGAGAAATAATTCTTTGGTAGGCGGACGCGCCCGGGCCGAGTCGAACCCCGGCCACTGAGCGCGTCACGCTCTACTGCACAATGGCGGCTGAGTGCGATAACCACTCGGCCACAAGGGCAGGTCGAAGGGGTAAGTCACTTTGAGCGACAATTTTACATAAATGGGGTCGTCGCCCGCAATCCATCTATGAACCATTAGATAGAATGATGTAGCTACAACTTTTCCGCTGGAAGTTTTCACACAAATAAACTTTGTAGCAGACTTCATTCGACAGAAGTCGAATTTTACTGGCAAAAACAGCAAAATCGCGTTTTGTGCCACCTTTTGGGGGACTTAGGGGTAACGTACACGGTTCATCTATGGCTCGTTGGAAAGCGCGTGGTCGACTTCCTATTAGTGCTGATTGAACTTTTTTCGCCAGCTCTCACGATTGAGGCGCTATGAGCAGATATTGGTCGAAATCGTGGTGTTCGAAAGGGCGTGGGTCACTTTGAGCGACAAATTTCAGGGAAAGAGGCGGGGTCGTCCACCAACGACTGTTCGCTTCAGAAAACATGAGTCCCTGGACCATCACGTGGCGTTGTTTGCGTGATCCTATACGTTTAGCTGTTTTGATACGATACCGGCGTGTGACAGACAAACACACAGACACACAGGCAGGCACACGACGACGGCTAATACCAGCGTAGCTAGCGCCGCGCGGGTAAAAACCTGGTATGATCATGAAATAAGTAGGCTACAACTCTGTCTGGAGTGGCCTATGCTCGTTACACTCGCATATTCAGACTGACTCCACGGACTACCTGACCATTTCCGGCTTTACTTCGCTCAACGGCTTGATTTGTTTACATAGTGTGTTAGACAAAGCCGGCTCTCAGTCGGTTTTCAAACGCACTTAAAATCCTCGCATTTTCATTCATTCCGGGCTCTGTGGTCTCAGAAATGGAGATGATCTCGTGGGAGTAATGCCACCTGTTTTACCATAGGCTGCTGGTTCGGTTGTTTTTGGGATTCTCTTCATGTACTCTGACTCCAATCGGATCTTCATCGCTAATCGGCTTTATTTTTGTTTTTCCTCGTTACTTGTCTGTTATGGTCCTGTGTGGTGCATTACGCTGGCTGCCCGTAGCCGTTTTGTGTACACACTGTATATTTTTGCGTCGCGTCGTACCGTATCGTATCCGTTCAGAGTGTTCGTGATCTGTGCAGGTTTTGGAAGATGGCGTCAACTTTTACCGGTTTGAAGCTGCAAGGCCATCTGGGCAAGTTCGGAAAGAACGAGATTTCCGACATAGAGGGCTATGTGGAACTGCCAGATGGCAAAGTGCTTTCCGGAGCAGAAAACGGAAACATGCTGCTGTGGGATGGAGGTCTCATCAAAGTTGAGATTGGCCGCAAGAACGCGCGAACGTGCCACGTTGGTCCAATTCAGCAGATAATAATGGATGAAGGAGAGCTGATGACGATTGGAGTCGACGGCTGCGTTCGAGTACAGTTACATCGTTCATATCAGCTACTAACATTGTTTTGACTCAGTTACGGTCACAGAATGACGTAACTGTTTGCTTAGTTAGGTTTCCATATTATTATTATTATTATTTGGAGAAAAATACAGGGTTGCCCAAAAATATTAATCCCGTTTGTTGATTCATATGATGTTAATAACACTGTGTACACATACAGTGTGCTTGCCTGAGTGCTAGTTTGATATGTTCATGCCTGTATTGTTAGAGTGTTACATATTCTCTGGTAGTTACTAGCATAAACAGACCTGCCCATGTGGCCCAGTGGTCAAAGAACTCGGGCGCCATGTGCAGTAGAGAGTGACACGCTCAGTGGCCAGGGTTTAAGCCTCAGCCCTGGCGTGTCTGCCTACCAAAGAATTAATTGTAATAATTCCTATGCACATGATGAACAGGGAGATTATCCCGGGCAGGAAAAAGAGGGTTCGACGGTGTCCTCTATAATCTGTGACCGTTGCTGATGTTTTGATTAGCAGCGTTAAGGTATTAGCCGCGCTGACGTGAGCTGAAGCAGACAGACGTAGCAAGTCCACTGGCTGGCGCTGCATAAGCGCCAGTCGGGGCTTAGCCAGGCAGTAGGCCACGCCTAGAGGGGCGCATTATAGAAATACCCGACAAGCTGTTCACTCCTACTTAACCGTCCTTCATCTTACACGTCACACATAGGCCTACACTCGCATACACAAACCAGTTCCCTTCCTCTCCTGGGCTAGCGCATTGGACCTACATGAGATCTCAGCGCTTGGGTTCAGTGTAGGCTGGACCCCCCGCCCGCAATAACGAAGGAACAAACAAACAAACGAACGAACGAACGACTAGCATAAACGAGATGAGTCAACATCCTTCACTGCCGTTCTTATTACCAGCAGGATTCGCTCACCGTTTAATATTCTGGGGCCACCCTGTATCTGTATTTATAAGATATTAAGTCGTAATTGTGATGTTTTGTTAGTTAGCGTTGTGTCTCAGGTCACGTGAAACGGTATTGTTTTATAGACTGCATGTAATTTATTGTCTCTGAATCTGCAGGTGGGTGGTACTGACGACGTGTTGATGTTAAGGTTTGGGACTTTGAGACGGTGGACGGTGCTGACTTGTCTGGTGACATGGAGTGCTTCGAGATGGAACCGATGAACGAGCTGAAGGTCGGCCAGAATGTCCAGCTGCGATGTATCGTCAAGTCGTGCGATCTTGATGAAGCCTCCGTCTGGTACGCGCAGGTAAACGACGATTTCTCAACAGTGCGTTATCTCGATTGCTCACAGCAGAGATGAGAGATGTGATGGAAGGATTACATTTAACAATTACTGTTACACGGTTACATGTTCTGTACGAAGAATGCTTACTTATTTTCAAAGTCAACCGCGATTAAGCTCCGAAATACATTAGCGATCTCGTCATTACCGTCGCTGTAACAGCAACACGAACCGATTTGCGCTCTGGGCAAACTACGAACTACTGTCTACCAAGGCTCCGGATCAAGTTCGGACAGCGAGCCTTTTTGTACTCTGGACCGGCAGCATGCTTGTTACAAGTTCCCACATGACATTCGTGCTTCACCTTCTCTGGGCTTTTTTTAAACGAAAACTGAAAACATACTGTTTAAAAGGAGCTTTTAGTTTTTGTAGTTATTTTTAACATGTGGCAATGTAATGCACCGGCGGCCTACGCTAGTGTAGTCGAAGACCACTATAAATTACGGTAGTTGATGACGATTATGATAATGATGATGATGATGATGATGCCTGCTTGAGCTAAGAACGTCCACATGGTCAGGCAGGATTGGAGAAACCAACCAACTTGGGCAATGAGCCCACCATTAGGTTTGCTGCCGTCCACATCCCCCGTCGCCATTTATTATTATTACTCCGCGCAAAAGCTGATACTCATTTTGTCATCCCAAGGAAGGTAGAAGGCTGAGTCGACCTAGACACGGCACCGAAGGTCTGCAGCCCATGCCCAAGGCTGTATATCACATTGGCTGTTGTGAACGACACAATTGCCCAGGGTGGGATCTGTCGTAGTGCAGACATGTTACGGCTAGACCACTATTCAGTGTTGAGTTCCATGGACGTAGGCTCAGCAATCAGTAAGCCCAGTACTGATGTTTTCAAACTGACAGGACGTCCAGGCATCTAGTTTGTAGAACAGATACTGTACACATGTTTACGAAGTGCCAAACGTCGTGAAACAAATCCGGGCCGTTGAAACGAAGCATTGGCACACGGCGACCGGAAATCATAGTTGACGTTTAAAAATCGATACTTTTTCTGCAGAGCAAATGTGTGCAGGTGTAGAGTTCCAGGCAACAGAAACAGAAAATGCCTGTGAAGATAGGTTTCTAGTCACCTAGTGATGCCGGGTGGTCTGGCCAGAAGATTTGTGTTAGATGAACGCGAAGATGCACGCCGAGTGTCTTTGTTCGGTTGTGTTGTGATTGTTAGGATGCTAACGGAGGCATATGGCGACTTGATCTGTCGTTTTCGTTCACGTCGGCCATGCCGGAGCAACTGCTGTCGTATCACTCCGGGGCCATCAGCGGTTGTTGCGCCTCGCCAGTCACAAACGTCGTTGCCACGATTGGAGCTGACAGTAGGTCACATTCTGCGTGTCGGTCACATTCCTGTACTGTCCACAAACGGCCGAGGTGATCGAGATGCCGTTTGGGTGGTCAGCCACCCACGTGGATCCAAGGAACCATGTACTGATGTGGTCAAGATCTTCCACGGGAAGGGACAATTTTGGGGGTTGTCCGGCCCATATTGAAAAGCGCTGAGGCGGTCTCTACTGCGGTGTGTGCAGCGAAGGATCATTCAGTTTTCAATAACGACACGACATGTAATCAATGTCAATCAATGTCAGTGTCAATCAAAAACTTTTAGTGTGGCTAAAATAGCAAGAGCTCTTACGAAGTCCACAGAAGCGTAGTAGAGTCACAGTACTAGGCCTATATCGGGAAAAGATTGACGAAAAAGAAATGTTTTTAGACGTTGACAAAAATTAGGCAGAGAAGATGATTGGATGTCAGGGGCAGTGAGTTCAATAGTAGTGATGCAGCGACTGTAAATGTACGTCGACCGACAGTTGTCAGCCGGTATGGTGGCACAAGTAGCTGGAGCGACGATGACGATCGAAGTCGGCGACGGCCGGGCAAGTCAGCGACATGAACCAACTGACTCAGATATGATGGCGCGAGACCGTGCAGCACGCGGAACGCCATGACAGCGACCTTGAAGTCCACACGCTGTGGTAGACGCAGCCAGTGCAGAGTTGCAAGGGCGTCCGTGACATGGTCGTAACGACGTAGTCGGAACACCAGACGAGCGGCGGCGTTGAGAACAGACTGGAGCTGCCGTTGTAGATAGGCTGGAAACCTGACCAGTTAGTACAAGCATTTGTAAAGGCATGTATGAACAGCAGTTACTCTTTGCAATGAATTTGAAGCGTTAATGTGTTATATGTATTCCGTGCAGTGGCAGACAATAAAATTATAACGCAAATTTTCAACTGTTAAAATTTTGCTGATAAATTATATGACTAATTGCCGACGTTTGCTGACTTTAAGTAATTGTAGTTTATTTAGCAACAGGCTCGAGGCCCATGATTACAGCCGTATAAAATAATAAAAGTAAACAGTAAAAACTACAACAATACACGATTAGTCCATACACGTGTACAGCAATCTTCGCCACTTATGAAGTAGTTTTGAACGGTAATACAGGTCAGATTCCATATAATGCGATTAACACAGAGTTCGAGCTGTTACGTATACAGTCGTACAATGAATAAGTAAGCTTGCAGATAACAGCAGCAAATGTTGGCACTCGGTGTAGTACAAACAGTGCATAAATTTATTTATACATTTTGTAATACAGTATGCATCATCAGGTCTTGCAGGTGGTTGTTTTCGTCGAACGTTGTGTGTCTGTAGACACCATTCGTGTATACGACTATTTGAACAAGAATCAGCTGTGCATGTCACGCTTCAACTCTCCCGGCTCTTGCATTCTTTGGGCTCCGAAAATTGTACGCATGCTGTGTAATGATAGTTGATAGTTTGTATGCACAGTTTGTATTTAAAATGTTGATTATTAGTGTGCTATTCGTGTTTTGGCTGTCAAAGCAGTAATTAAATGTTCAGTATTTGATAAAATCAAACTGAACTCATCGTATGCAACATCGGCAGAGAGACATAGGGCATTTAAACGTTTACTAGCAGCAAGGGGATAATCGCGATGCACACATCCTGTTGCTTTTAATTACGTTGATTTCATTAGCAATGTGTTATTACTGGCCCGCTTACACACAGCGTAGGGGGTCAGACTAGTAACGGTCGCGGGCGTCTGTCGTCGTTTGTCATCGTCTGTCGTCGTCTGTCGTCGTCTGTAACGCTGCACGGCGGGCCTGCAGGCGGCGGCCAGGCGATGACGTCATGCGGCCTCCAGCCTAATTATAGCTCCACGGCTGCACGGCGGGCCAGTCGTATTACGTCCCGTTAGGGCGACATTTTGTCGTACCTAAAATAGCACACCCACTGTGTAAGGAAGACCGCACAAAACAGCACAAGTGCCAGATCCGCAAACAGCAAAACTCTGATGGTTTACAGACAAGTTATTCAGTGTCAGTCACATAGAAACAATGTATCACTTCTAGAATGAAGACTAGCAAGGTATCTATGCTTATACTCATTGTACCCAAGTGAACAGGTGGAGGAAGAGGACTCGAGGGAACTGGATGACCCAGGTTTGTGATAGTACTGGTATATGAAAGATGTGGATCTGTGTGTCAGGTGGACCCAAGTTGTTCGTTGATCCTCGCTGGCTTCAGCGACGGAGTGGTTCGGCTGCTGATGGTGCAGAAGATGGAGGGGGTGGACCAGTATGGCCGGCGTGTGGCTGATAAGTCCGAGCTCATTCTGAAGCAGGTGCTCCGACCACACAAAATCAACATCTCAGCAATTGCCATCGACTCATGCGGCGAGCTGCTGGCAACTGGAGTAAGTTGTTTTATGACGACTTCAGCATCTGTTAAGCCTTGACTGTGACCACAATCCAGTAGCAATTGCGACGCATGGGCAGCGATCTATTCAGGGTTCCCACAGTTACTTGAAAGTCCTGGAATTTTTTCTTCCATTTTCCAGGCCTGGAAAGTCCTTGAAAAGAAGTCAGGTCCTCGAACATCCTTGAATTTCATATTTGAAGTCCTTGAAATTCATTAAAATTTTGGCCAACATGACAGCAACAATGCAAGGCTGCAAACTCCTCTGCGGCTTTTTATTAAAAGCATAGTCTTCATGAAAATTATGCAGATGACATTCAGGAATACACGAAGTATATTAACGAAGTTGTTGCTGAACAGCGAAGCAGATTTCTTTCCTTTATGCCTGGAGACAAGTAACACACTGTTCCATGACACAAAGGCCGGTAGCAAACACCTCACTTAGGTTTGGTCAGTTATTAGGCAAATTAATTTTAACATCGTGAATAAGTCGTTCCGTGATTACTGTACTTCATTTGTCACTGAATTTAAAAGTGCCTTAAATAATAAATACCCGACATTTCCATTGTATAAAGATTCTTGAAAACGTTGGAAAAAGATCCTGGAGAGTCCTGGAAAAGTTGTTGATTATTTGTATCAACTTTTTTGAACCCTGTGTATTTACAAATGAGGGAGCCCCATTTGATATAAGTGTGAGGCCGGAGCCATGCCCCTTATTTCTATTGTCTTTCACTTTCCGCTGTTTAGTCGTACCCTTTTGTGGGTCTTTTGCGAAATATTGTAGGAATGTGGGTTCCCTAAATTTGTGGGGGACCTTTTCGGCAAAACAGTCTGAACATTCTTAAATCTGGCCCTGGGAGTTGGACAAGGGGAGGCATTCACCCCAGGCTGCACTTTACAGGAGACAATATTTTGGACTCAAAGTTTAACATAATGCAATCGGAGACGGCAGACTTTGCCCCCGGTGCCGCCACCTGGCGAACTGGACGAAACATACGCGTCGTCTTTGTTTCTGGCCTGTTCACTCTATTATTTTAAAACATGACGTAACCCACAAAACTGAAAGTACATAACGTATTGCATTGCTGCCAGGGAAGGACCGAATTATGGCCACAGGTAACATGTACAGAAAATTGGGTGAAATTTGGATATGTGTTTTTTTCTGCTTCTGCTGCTGCTGCTGCTGCTGTCTAAACAGAAATGACTTCAGTTGTGTTCTGATAGTTTCAACAGAGACATCAGTTGATTGCAGCACTGCAGGTAGACTGTTCCATGTAGATGGTCCACAGACAGCCAAACTCCTGTCGCCATAGGATGTACAGACTGCACTTGCTTGTGGAACAGACAGCTGACATAACAGTAAGTTGGCCAATCACAGATGAAAACGACCTGTGTTGCAATAGTCGACCAGGTACACTGGAGCTAAGCCGCGCAAGCACTTGAAGTTTGAACACCAGAAATGCCGTCTTGAACTTCAGTCCCTGCGCCTGTCACATCACGTCACATTGGATTGGATTTGTTAAAAAGTGGGCCGGTTCACCTTGAGACTCTCTTGGTCAAGTTCAAAGTTCGGGGTTATGGTTCAAAGTTCTAGGTCACAGAATGAAAAATGTCCTTTTTTTGGCTGTGGATGCACGTTATGCGATGATGTACACATCCTGAATCGCCAGAGGGCAGCACCAAACGTGTATACAACACTTACACAATTTGTTGATGATTTGTGGAGTTCTTAATGCTAAAGTGGTCAGTGCTACCTCGAGTGAGGCTATTGTAGTGTCTTTGTCCGCTCGTGAGATAAACGTTGATGGTTGACAGAGTGACGACAGCTCGGTGTTCTTTCTCAGCATCATCAACAATTACGAGCCGATTGGGTTTGTAAAGACGCCGTCTGCGGTGACTCATCTTAGCTGGTCTCCAGAATCATTTGTACGTCGTTGTCTTTCATTGTTAAGACACTATTTGTGCTAGATTGTTGTATTGTTTATCGTTATCAGATTATAAAGTTGAGTTAGAAGACCTCAACTGGTGGTTTAATATTACCATGGCAGGATTGCATGCGTGGAAACTGCTTTTACTCCAGGGTCAATTTTTCAGTTGTTTCAGCCGGGAAACAGGTTGCACCAGTCAATGTAAAATTTTACATTAAAGGGCAGATTTCACCATTGGAATTGGGTTTCTACGGGCCTAATAGCTTTCCTGTTTCCCAGCTGACAGCGTATAATATAAATCGCTCCACTGCGCATTATAGCATATAACCCGTGTACTACGGTATGTGCTGGAGAGCTAATGAAGTTTATCTACAATATATAGAAGGTGAAACGTAAAAGCGTCAATGTTGAGTGGGATTTGCGTGAAAAATATATAACTTCCATGGAGCGGATTTTAGCTGACAATGACAATATTAATCCAGTTTTCTCAACCGAAGTGTGTTTGTTCGTTTGTTAGCGGTTGTATGTTTGTTAGTTTTTAAAGTATTATGCTATTCTACTTACAGAGTGGCCCAAAAATGGCGTCATTGTAAGTCAAAAGGTACCACAGCTTTAGCCTGTAACTTCACCAAATCTTTACTGGCAAGATGCATGCAGCATATACACCGGTATTTCAGGGGGCGATTTTGAGGCATGCTGCACCGATGGGAGTGAAATTTGGCATGGAGAAGTTGACAGAAGCGACTACTCTGCGCCAGCTTTTACCCCCATCGGTGCATGGGTGGGTGTGGGACCCCTAAAACTTAAGAATTTTACCCAATTACAGATTAACGCCCCTTATAGACGTATCCCTTGCTCGATTCTTTTCGAAATTTTCAGCTTTTATGAGGAGTATCATGGTCAGTTACACATCATGGGCCCACTCCTCATGCC